>Ga0116179_1000123_pt1 | contig 57762 bp, 57 predicted proteins | sample AD_UKC071_MetaG_FD_89751 | JGI IMG/M metagenome (GOLD analysis project Ga0116179, IMG submission 89751) | Active sludge microbial communities of municipal wastewater-treating anaerobic digesters from USA - AD_UKC071_MetaG | ecosystem: Engineered > Bioreactor > Anaerobic > Digestate | place: USA...
CAGGCTGGCCCGGGTGCCCACGAGATCCACTTCCAGATCGCGCTGCAGGCGGCCGACGCCAGCGGCCGGCCCGCTGCCGGTGCGGCCGTCAGTGAAAAATCAACCTTCGTGGTGCCACGCTGAGTGGCGCCCACAGGAGATCCGACATGATCCGTTCATCCGCTTCCGCCAACGCCCCGTCGGGCACCGACAAACAGTCGACCGCCTGGTGGCGCGTGGGCATGGTCTGGCTGGTGCTGGGCGGCCCTGCCATCGTGGTCGTGGCCGCCATCGGCACGGCCGTCATCGCCTACCGCGGTGCCGACCCAGTGCTCAGCGAGGCACCGACCGCGCAACAGGTGGTCAAGGACCTCGGTCCGCAGACGCTGGCGATGGCCGCACGCAACCACGCCGCCACGCCCGCGCCGCGCTGACCCGGACGCCGTCCCCATCGCCATGGCCCGCCGCCGTCCCGCCCTGCGCATGCACCTGCTGGCCATCCTGTGGCCGTCGTTCCTGATGGCCGGCGTGCTGGAGATGCTGGTCTTCGCCCTGGTCGACCCCACCACGCTGCGCTGGATGGGCGGCGAGACGCTGACGCTGTCGCCCGGCGCGGTCTACACGCTGGCGTTCTTCGTCTTCTGGGGTGTGATCGCCATGGCCGGCCTGCTGACCCGATTGCTCGAAGGCGACCCCGAGCACATCAACCGCGAAGGTGCCTCAGGGGCCTTCCGGCACTGACCGCCGCAGTCGCGGCGATGCTGCTCAGCAGTTGGTGCCGTTGACCAGGCCCTGCAGCTTGTCCTGGTCCAGGATGCGGATCTGCCGCTGCTTGACTTCGAGGATGCCCTCGTCCTGGAACTTGCTGAAGGTGCGGCTCACCGTCTCCAGCTTCAGGCCCAGGTAGCTGCCGATCTCCTCGCGCGTCATGCGCAGGATCAGCGCACTGGCCGAGAAGCCGCGCGCCTGCAGGCGCTGCGTCAGGTTCAGCAGGAAGGCCGCCAGCCGTTCCTCCGCGCGCATGCTGCCCAGCAGCAGCATCACGCCATGGTCGCGCACGATCTCGCGGCTCATGATCTTGTGGAACTGGTGCTGCAGCTCGCTGAACTCGCGTGACAAGCCTTCGAGCTGGTCGTAGGGGATCACGCAGACCTGAGAATCCTCCAGCGCCACCGCATCGCAGGTGTGGTTGTCGGTGCTGATGCCGTCCAGGCCCAGCAACTCGCCGGCCATCTGGAAACCGGTGACCTGGTCGCGGCCGTCCTCGCTGGACACGCAGGTCTTGAAGAAGCCGGTGCGCACCGCGTACAGCGATTGGAAGGCGTCGCCCGCACGGAACAGCGTGTCGCCGCGCGCCACCTGCCGCCGCGTGGCCACCAGGCTGTCGAGCCGGTCCAGGTTCTCGCGGTTCAGGCCCACGGGCAGGCACAGCTCACGCAGGTTGCAACTGGAGCAAGCCACCTTGAACGGCTCGAGGCGCAACTTCTGGGTGTCGGCAGACGTGTTCATGGGGGTCATTATGGGAGGTTGCTGCTTGTCCGGAATCAAGATTGCGCAGGGTGGGCGCAGAAAGCCCGGCCGCCTCTCGGCGGACTGCGGCCATTGTTTTGGGCTGGCTCGCCATGCGGATTGAGGCAGATCAAGCGATGGCGGCCGCGCTTTGGCACATTGCGGTCATGCCCAAGATCGCTGCCGACACCGTGCCCGAGCTCACCGAGGCGATGCTGCGCCGCCTGGACCGGCCCGGCCCGCGCTACACCTCCTACCCGACGGCCGTCCGCTTCGTCGAAGCCTTCGGGCCGGCCGAGTACGCGCAGGCCCTGGCCCAGCGTGCCAGTGGTGCAGTGGTGGGCGGCAAGACGGCGCTGTCGCTGTACGTGCACATCCCGTTCTGCGAGTCGGTGTGCTACTACTGCGCCTGCAACAAGGTCATCACCAAGCACCACGACAAGGCTGCCGAATACCTGGACGTGCTGACGCAGGAGGTGGCACTGAACACCGCCGTGCTCGGGCGAGGCCAGGCGGTGTCGCAGCTGCACCTGGGCGGCGGCACGCCCACGTTCCTGTCCGACGACGAACTGAGCCGGCTGATGAGCATGCTGCGCGGTGCCTTCAAGCTGGCCCCGGGGGCCGAGATCTCGATCGAGGTCGACCCGCGCACCGCCACGCCGCGGCGCCTGCAGCACCTGGCCACGCTGGGCTTCAACCGCCTGAGCTTCGGCGTGCAGGACTTCGATGCCGACGTGCAGAAGGCGGTGCACCGGGTGCAGCCCTTCGAATCAGTGCGCGACCTGATGGCTGCGGCGCGCGAGATCGGTTTCGAGTCGATCAACGCCGACCTGATCTACGGCCTGCCGAAGCAGACGCCCGAGTCCTTTGCGCGCACGGTGGCGCAGGTGGCCGAGCTGCGGCCCGACCGCATCGCGCTGTATGCCTACGCCCACCTGCCGCAGCGCTTCAAGCCGCAGCGGCGCATCATCGTCGAGCAACTGCCGCCGCCCGACCACCGGGTGGCGATGCTCGGCGGCGCACTGGCCGGCTTCATCGCCCAGGGCTACACCTACATCGGCATGGACCACTTCGCGCTGCCCGGCGACAGCCTGGCCGCGGCCAAGCGCCAGGGCCGGCTGCACCGCAATTTCCAGGGCTACAGTACCCAGCCCGACTGCGACCTGATCGCCCTGGGCGTGTCGGCCATCGGTCGCATGGGTGCCACCTACAGCCAGAACGCCAAGACCATCGACGAGTACTACGACGCGGTGCGCCAGGGCCAGTTTCCAATCGTGCGCGGCCTGGCGCTGACCCGCGACGACCTGGTGCGCCGGGCGGTGGTGATGGCCCTCATGTGCCAGGGGCGCCTGGAGTTCGAATCGATCGAGCTGGCCCACCTGATCAAGGTGCGCGAGTATTTCAAGACCGAGCTGGAAGACCTGCGCGAGCTGCAGGAGCTGGGTCTGTGCGAGTTGCTGCCCGACGGCGTGCAGGTCACCGCCACCGGCTGGTATTTCGTGCGGGCCGTGGCCATGGTGTTCGACAGGCACCTGCGCGCCGACCAGGTGCGCGAGCGCTTCTCGCGCATCATCTGACACGTCGCCGCAGTCACCGACGGGACCGCCGCGCATGGATCAAGCGCTGCTGCTCAGCGCCGTGCTGATGGGCTTGGCCGGCACGCCGCACTGCCTGGCAATGTGCGGTGCTGCCTGCACGGCCGCCAGCGGCGGCGGGCAGGGCGGGCGTCTGCTCGCTTTCCACATCGGGCGCCTGGTGGCCTACGCGGCGGCTGGCGCCGTGGCGGCGGCCAGCGTCGGCAGCCTGGCGGCGCTGGGGCAGGCGGTCGGCGCGCTGCGGCCGCTGTGGACCCTGGTGCACATGGCAGCGCTGGCGCTGGGACTGTTCCTGCTGTGGCAGGGGCGCCAGCCCGGCTGGATGGAGCGGCTGGGTCGTGCGCGCACCGACATGGTGCAGCATCGCGACAGCAACGGCTGGCAGGTGGTCCGCGGCCCGGCGCGCAGCGCAGGCATCGGCCTGGCCTGGGTGGCCTGGCCTTGCGGCCTGCTGCAATCGGCCCTCCTGGTGGCAGCACTGGCCAATTCGGCAGCGGCGGGGGCCCTGGTGATGGGTGGGTTTGCCGCGGCTTCGGCGGCCGGCCTGCTGCTGGGGCCGGCCCTGTGGTGGCGCATCACCGGCGGCCGGCCGGGTGCGGCGGCGGCATCGCCCGCGGTTGCGGTGCGCTGGGCCGGCGCGGCGCTGGCGCTGGCGTCTGCCTGGGCGCTGGGCCACGGCCTGTGGATGCGGGTGGTCGCCTGGTGCCTGGCTTGATTGATCTTGCGAATCTGCAGCCAGAAATGACAAACGCCCGGCAAGGCGGGCGTTTGCGCTCATCAGCCTGGCCGCGCAGCGCGACCGGGCGAAAGTGCAATTTACTTCTTGGCCGAAGCGGCAGCGGCGGGAGCGGCAGCCTTCTTGTCGTCCTTCTTGGCGTCAGCCTTCGAAGCAGCGGCGGCGGGGGCCTCGGCCTTCTTGTCAGCGGCGAAAGCGCCGGTGGCAGCGAAAGCAGCGATGGACAGGGCAGCCAGGAGCTTGGTCATTTCAGGATCCTAAAAAAGTTGGTTTGAGACGCCCACCTTCTTCGGGCGAGCCATCCCGAAACGCCGGCTCCAGCCAGTCGGTTGACAAGGTCGGTGACATAAAATTTTTGGGGTTTACCCATCGAAGCGCAGCGCGCGGAGCCATCGCACATGTACCAGCACATCCAGGTGCCCGAGGGCGGGCAGAAGATCACCGTCAACGCGGATTTCTCGCTGAACGTCCCTGACCAGCCCATCATTCCGTACATCGAGGGCGACGGCACCGGACTGGACATCACGCCGGTGATGATCAAGGTGGTCGATGCGGCAGTGGCCAAGGCCTACGGTGGGCAGAGGAAGATCCACTGGATGGAGGTCTACGCCGGCGAGAAGGCGACGCGGGTCTACGGCCCGGACGTCTGGCTGCCCGAGGAAACCCTGCAGGTGCTGCGCGAGTACGTGGTGTCGATCAAGGGGCCGCTGACGACGCCGGTGGGCGGCGGCATCCGCAGCCTGAACGTCGCGCTGCGACAGGAACTGGACCTCTATGTCTGCCTGCGGCCGGTGCAGTACTTCAAGGGCGTGCCCAGCCCGCTGAAGGAGCCCGAGAAGACCAACATGGTGATCTTCCGCGAGAACTCGGAGGACATCTACGCCGGCATCGAATACGAGGCGAAGAGCGAAAAGGCCGCCAAGTTAATCGAGTTCCTGCGCAACGAGCTCGGTGTGCGCAAGATCCGCTTCCCCGAGACCTCGGGCATCGGCATCAAGCCGGTGTCGATCGAGGGCACCGAGCGTCTGATGCGCAAGGCCATCCAGTACGCGATCGACAACGACAAGCCCAGCGTGACCATCGTGCACAAGGGCAACATCATGAAGTTCACCGAAGGTGGCTTCCGGGACTGGGCCTATGCCCTGGCCCAGCGTGAGTTCGGTGCGGTCGAGGTCGACGGCGGCCCCTGGTGCGCACTGAAGAATCCGAAGACCGGCAAGACGATCACGATCAAGGATTCGATCGCCGATGCCTTCCTGCAGCAGATCCTGCTGCGCCCGGTCGAGTACAGCGTGATCGCCACGCTGAACCTGAACGGCGACTACGTCTCCGACGCGCTGGCGGCCCAGGTCGGCGGCATCGGCATCGCGCCGGGTGCCAACATGTCCGACAGCGTCGCCTGCTTCGAGGCCACCCATGGCACGGCGCCCAAGTACGCCGGCAAGGACTACGTGAACCCGGGCTCCGAGATCCTGTCGGCCGAGATGATGCTGCGCCACATGGGCTGGAAGGAGGCCGCCGACCTGATCATCGCGTCGATGGAGCGCGCCATCGCCAGCAAGAAGGTCACCTACGACTTCGCGCGGCTGATGAACGGCGCGACCCAGGTGTCGTGCTCGGGCTTCGGCCAGGTGATGATCGACCAGATGGATTGACCAGGCGCATTCCGCGCCGGTCCCGCCTCGACAAGCCCCGGCCGGCCCGGGCCTCCGGGGCATTCTTGCGCCCGGTCTGCGCACCTGGGGCAACCACCAGGGTGAAGCCGGCTGGAAGCGCCCCTTCGCCAACCGCGCAGTCGGTGTGTGCACGCCCGCGCATAGACTCGCCCGCAATCCGCCGCAGCCAAGGCGATGCAGTTCCACCCGCGAGCAGACACCATGCGCACCCCGATCCTTCCCAACCTCGTCGCCCTGGCGGCCGCCGCGCTCTGCGCTGGCAGCGTGGGCGCGCAGTCCCAGCCGGACAAGATCTCCGACGGCATAGTCAAGATCGGCCTGCTCAACGACATGTCGGGCGTCTATGCCGACATCGTCGGCCCGGGCGCGGTGATCGCCGCGACGATGGCCATCGCCGACTTCGGCGGCAAGGTGCTGGGCAAGCCCATCGAACTGGTGGTGGCCGACACCCAGAACAAGGCCGACATCACCGCCGCCAAGGCCCGCGAATGGTTCGACACCCAGAAGGTGGACATGCTGGGCGACGTGGCCGCCACGGCGCCCGCGCTGGCCGCGCTGCAGGTGGCCAAGCAGAAGAACAAGATCGCGCTGTTCCCCAGCGCAGCAAGTAGCCGGCTGTCGAACGAGGACTGCTCGCCGATCAGCGTGCACTGGACCTACGACACCTATGCGCTGGCCGCCGGCACGGGCCGCGGCGTGGTGAAGTCGGGCGGTGACAGCTGGTTCTTCCTGACTGCCGACTACGCCTTCGGCACCAACCTCGAGAAGGACACGACCGAGGTCATCAAGGCCGAGGGCGGCAAGGTGATCGGCTCGGTGCGCCATCCGCTGAATGCGTCGGACTTCTCGTCGTTCCTGCTGCAGGCGCAGTCGTCAAAGGCCAAGATCGTTGGCCTGGCCAATGCCGGCGGCGACATGATCAACGCGATCAAGGCGGCCAACGAGTTCGGCATCACCAAGAACCAGCGCCTGGCTGCGTTGCTGGTGTTCATCAACGACATCCATTCCATGGGCCTGCCGGTGGCGCAGGGCATGCTGCTGACCGAAGCCTTCTACTGGGACAGCAACGAGGAGACGCGCAAGTGGAGCCGGCGCTTCTTCGAGCAGCACAAGCGCATGCCGAACATGGCGCAGGCGGGCGTGTACTCGGGCATCACCCACTACCTGAAGGCCGTGGCCGCCACCGGCACCGACGACACGGCCACGGTGATGGCGAAGATGAAGGCCACGCCGGTCAACGACTTCATGACCAGGAACGGCAAGATCCGCGAGGATGGTCGCCTGGTGCGCGACATGTACGTCTACGAGGTCAAGAAGCCGTCGGAGTCGAACTATCCCTGGGACTACTACAAGCTCAAGGCCACGATCCCGGCCGAGCAGGCGTTCATTCCGTTGTCCAAGAGCATGTGCCCGCTGGTCAAGAAGTGATGGCTTGATGCAGGTGCTGCGGCGCCTGCAGTGCGGATGCGCCTGGCGGCATGGCCAGGCGCCAAAGACAAAGCCCCTGGCGACTTGCATCGCCAGGGGCTTGTGCTTGGTGGGCCCTGAGTGACTCGAACACTCGACCAACGGATTAAGAGTCCGCTGCTCTACCAACTGAGCTAAGAGCCCGCAACCTGTTCACACGACTTTTAACTGGTGGGTCGTGCGTGACTCGAACACGCGACCAACGGATTAAAAGTCCGCTGCTCTACCGACTGAGCTAACGACCCGTGCCGTGTAAAGCACATGATTCTAGCACGCACTTTCTCGGCTTGTCACCCGGCTGCAGAGATTTTTAGTTGGAGTCCATGCGCATCCGCAGCAGTCGATGTTCGCATTCGGGGCTGTCGCAGGTGTCGCACGACCACTGCCAGGTGGGCTGGGCGGCGTCCCGGTGGGCCAGGCGGGTGAACAGGCCGCCGGTCGAGCCCGTATGCCGGCGCAGCAGCGGCGTCACGGCGTCCAGCGCCGATGCCAGCCGCGCTTCACCCTGGCCGGCGACCAGCGCCCAGGGCAGGGCGTTGTCGATCAGCAGGCGGCGGATGATGCTGTCCACCGGCACGCGCACATGCGGCCCGTCGCGCTGGCCGTCGGCCTGCCAGGCGATGTCGAGCGCGGTGAGCAGCGTCAACGGATAGGGCCGCTGCAGCGCTACGGCAGCGGGCTGCAGGCTGCGGTCACCGAAGATGCGCTCGCTGTAGACCGCGGTCATCAGCGGCGTGGTGTCGCAGACCACCACGTCGTGGCCAGCCGCCGCCGCATCGATGAGCACCTGCTGCTGCGCGGCGATGCCGGCCTGCTCGTCCTGCCTGGGCGTGCGGCCCCGGGCATCGCACCAGGCACGCAGGTGTTCGCCGACCCAGGTGCAGCGCAGGCCGGTCAGGGTGCCGATGCGGTCGGCCAGCGCCTGCGCCAGCGCGGTCTTGCCGGTGCTCTCGGCGCCGACGATGGCGATGCGCAGCGCGGCCTCAGCCATGCGCCCGGCCCTGGCGTGCCAGCGCCGCCCAGCTGCGCCAGCCGGCCAGCGCCATCACGGTGAACAACGCGTACAGGCCCACGGTCAGCCACAGGCCCTTGACCGCGAACAGCGCGACGCTGACGACGTTGACCGCCACCCACACCGGCCAGTTCTCCACCTGCTTGCGCGCCAGCAGGATCTGGCCGGTGATGCTGCCCACGGTGGGCAGGGCGTCGAGGAACGGCACGTCGCTGTCGGTGACACGCTGCAGCAGCAGGCCCAGCAGCGGCCAGGCGGCCAGCGTCAGGCCTGCGGCCAGCAGGCGCTGGCGTGCACCCAGCCAGCGCACCACCAGCGGTGCGCCGCTGGCGCCGGTGCCCCGCAGCCACTGCCACCAGCCCCAGCCGGCCAGCACGATGAACAGGCCCTGCAGGCCGGCTTCGCCATAGAGCTTGCTGTGCAGGAAGAGCACGCCATACAGCGCCGAGCTGAGCATCGCCAGCGGCCAGGCCAGCGGGTGCACGCGGAAGTTGCACAGCACCATCCACACCGACAGCAGCAGCGCCGCCAGCTCCAGCCAGGTGAAGGCGGTGCCGGCCAGGGTGAAGGCGGGGTTGAGCCAGGCCGCCGTGGCGGCCAGCAGGTCATTCATCGGCGCTGCCTGTCGGGGACAGCGCGCATCCGGCAGCGTGGTGCCGCATGTTCAGCGACGTGGTGCGTACTGCACCAGGATCTCGTCGGGCTTGACCATGCCCAGGTCGGCGCGGGCGCGCTCCTCGACCATTTCCAGACCCTGGCGCAGGTCGTCGACCTCGGCGGCCAGGCGCTGGTTGGACCGCGCCAGCTCGGCGTTGGCCTGCAGCTTGGCATCGAGCTTCGCCTGCTGCCTGCGCACCGCCGGCAGGCCGCCATCGCCGAACCACAGCTCGGCGTGGACAGCGCCCAGCAGCAGCAGCAGGGCGATGGTGACGAAGCGCATGGCGGCGGTCCGGACAGCGGGCGATCAGCGCAGGTTGTAGAAGGCGCTGCGACCCGGGTAGCTGGCGATGTCGCCCAGGTCTTCCTCGATGCGCAGCAGCTGGTTGTACTTGGCCATGCGGTCGCTGCGGCTCATGCTGCCGGTCTTGATCTGGCCGGCATTGGTGCCCACGGCGATGTCGGCGATGGTCGAGTCCTCGGTCTCGCCCGAGCGGTGGCTGATGACAGCGGTGTAGCCGGCGCGCTTGGCCATCTCGATCGCGGCGAAGGTCTCGGTGAGCGTGCCGATCTGGTTGATCTTGATGAGGATCGAGTTGGCGATGCGCTGGTCGATGCCCTGCTTCAGGATCCTGGTGTTGGTGACGAACAGGTCGTCGCCCACCAGCTGCACCTTCTGGCCCAGGCGCTCGGTCAGGTGCTTCCAGCCGTCCCAGTCGCCCTCGTGCATGCCGTCCTCGATGCTGATGATCGGGTACTTGTCGACCCAGGTCGCCAGCATGTCGGTCCACTGCGGCGCGGTCAGCTTCAGGCCGCCTTCGCCTTCCAGCACGTACAGGCCGTCCTTGTAGAACTCGCTGGCGGCGCAGTCCAGGCCCAGGGCGATCTGCTCGCCCGGGGTGTAACCGGCCTTCTCGATCGCCTGCAGGATCAGCTGGATCGCCGCCTCGTGGCTCTCGACGCTGGGCGCGAAGCCGCCCTCATCGCCCACGGCGGTGCTGATGCCCTTGTCGTGCAGGATCTTCTTCAGCGCATGGAAGGTCTCGGCGCCCCAGCGGATCGCCTCGCGGAAGCTCGGCGCGCCCACCGGCAGGATCATCAGTTCCTGCAGGTCCAGGCTGTTGTTCGCGTGGGCGCCACCGTTGATCACGTTCATCATCGGCACCGGCAGGCTCATGCCGGCCGCGCCGCCGAAGTAGCGGTACAGCGGCAGGCCGCTTTCCTCGGCCGCGGCGCGGGCCACCGCCATGCTGACGGCCAGCATCGCATTGGCGCCCAGGCGGCCCTTGTTCTCGGTGCCGTCGAGGTCGATCAAGGTCTTGTCCAGGAAGGCCTGCTCGCTGGCATCCAGGCCCAGCACGGCCTCGCTGATCTCGGTGTTGACGTGTTCCACCGCTTTCAGCACGCCCTTGCCCAGGTAGCGGGCCTTGTCGCCATCGCGCAGCTCGATGGCCTCACGGCTGCCGGTCGAGGCGCCGCTCGGCACGGCCGCGCGGCCCATGGTGCCGCTCTCCAGCAGCACGTCGCACTCGACGGTGGGGTTGCCTCGGCTGTCGAGGATCTCGCGGCCGACGATGTCGACGATGGCGCTCATGGTTGTCCTTTGAAGGTGGCGAAGAAGGGAGGGGAGGGTGGTCAGACCGGCGCGTCCACGCCCTCGACCACGACCATGTTGAAGAACTCGGTGGCGCCTTCGCGCAGCGCACGGGCGGCGCGGTACTGCTCGGCGTCGTAGAAGCTCCGCGCGGCTTCCAGGCTGGGAAAGCGCAGCATCGCGATGCGGTTCGGCTGCCACTGGCCTTCCATCACCACATGGCGGCCGCCGCGCACCAGGTATTCACCGCCGAAGGCCTTCACCGCCGCAGGTGCCGCGGCTATGTACCGCTTGTACTGCTCGGGGTCGCTGATCTTCATGTCGACGATGACGTAGGCGACGGGCATGGCGGCGTCCTTGTGTTCAGCAGCTGAAGTCGTTTTCCAGCAGCGGCCGGGTCTTGACGATGCGGTCGAGTGCGACCAGCTGCTCCAGCAGCGCGCGCATGTGCTTCAGCGGCACGGCGTTGGGGCCGTCCGACCAGGCTTTGGCCGGCTCGGGATGGGTTTCCATGAACAGGCCACACACCCCGGCGCCCACGCCAGCGCGCGCCAGCACCGGCACCATCTCGCGGGCACCGCCGCTGGAGCCGCCCAGGCCGCCGGGCTTCTGCACCGAGTGGGTCACGTCGAAGACCACCGGTGCACCCGACTTGCGCATCTCGGCCAGGCTGCTCATGTCGGCCACCAGGTTGTTGTAGCCGAAGCTCACGCCGCGTTCGCAGGCCAGGAAGCGGTCTTCCGACAGGCCGGCGTCGCGCGCGGCGGCACGGGCCTTGTCGATGACGTTGGTCATGTCCCAGGGGGCGAGGAACTGGCCCTTCTTGATGTTCACCGGCTTGCCCGACTGGGCCACGGCGCGGATGAAATCGGTCTGGCGGCAGAGGAAGGCCGGCGTCTGCAGCATGTCGACCACGGCGGCCACCACCGGCACCTGGGCCTCGTCGTGCACGTCGGTGAGGACCGGCAGGCCGGTCTGGCGGCGCACCTCGTCGAGGATCTTCAGGCCGGCATCGATGCCCACGCCACGCTGGCTGGCACCTGATGACCGGTTGGCCTTGTCGAACGAGCCCTTGTAGACCAGGGGGATGCCCAGCGCGGTGCAGGCCTCCTTCAGCGTGCCGGCGACGTCGAGCGACATCTGCAGGCCCTCGATGGAGCAGGTCCCGGCGATCAGGAAGAAGGGCTTGTCGAGGCCGACGTCGAAGCCGCAGAGTTGCATCGGGATGCTCCGGTCAGGCCGCCAGCGCTGGCGCCGTGGCCTTGTGCGCCAGCGCCGCAGCGATGAAGCTGATGAACAGCGGATGGCCGTCCCAGGGCGTGCTCTTGAACTCGGGGTGGAACTGCACGCCGACGAACCAGGGGTGCTGGGCCTGCGGCAGCTCGACCATCTCGGTGAGCTTTTCGCGCTGGGTGATCGCCGAGATCACCAGGCCGGCCTTCTGCAGCGCATCGAGGTACTTCTCGTTGGCCTCGTAGCGGTGGCGGTGGCGCTCGGTCACCACCGGGCCGTAGATCTGGTACGCCAGCGTGCCGGGCTTGACGTCGCTGCTCTGCGCGCCCAGACGCATCGTGCCGCCCAGGTCGCTGCTGGCATCGCGCTTCTGGATGCTGCCGTCGCGGTCCTGCCACTCGTCGATCAGCGCGATCACCGGATGCGGCGCATCGGGTTCGAATTCGGTGCTGTTGGCGCCGGCCAGTCCTGCCACATGACGGGCAAATTCGATGGTCGCCACCTGCATGCCCAGGCAGATGCCCAGGTAGGGCAGCCGGTGCTCGCGGGCGTACTGCGCGGCGATGATCTTGCCCTCGATGCCGCGCTTGCCGAAGCCGCCGGGCACCAGGATGGCGTCGTACTGGGCCAGCGTGTCGGCGGTCTCGGGCGTCAGCGTCTCGGCGTCCACGTACTCGATGCGCACCCGCGCATGCTGGTGGATGCCGGCATGGCGCAGCGCCTCGTTCAGGCTCTTGTACGAGTCCGACAGGTCGGTGTACTTGCCGCACATGGCGATGGTCACCTCGTGCAGCGGGTGGGCCACCTCGTGCACCAGGGTGTCCCAGCGCTTGAGGTTGGCGGCCTTGGTCAGCAGCTGCAGCTTCATGCAGATCTGCTCGTCCAGACCCTGCTCGTGCAGCAGGCGCGGCACCTTGTAGATGGTGTCCACGTCCCACATGCTGATCACGCCGTGCTGGGCCACGTTGGTGAACAGGCTGATCTTCTCGCGCTCGTCGGCCGGCACCTCGCGGTCGGCACGGCACAGCAGCACGTCGGGCTGGATGCCGATCTCGCGCAGCTTCTGCACCGTGTGCTGGGTCGGCTTGGTCTTCAGTTCGCCGGCCGCGGCGATGTACGGCACATAGGTCAGGTGCACGAAGGCGGTGTTGGTCGGGCCCAGCTTCAGGCTGAGCTGGCGCACCGCTTCAAGGAAGGGCAGGCTCTCGATGTCGCCCACCGTGCCGCCGATCTCGACGATGGCCACGTCGACGTCGACCGCGCCGCGCTTGATGAATTCCTGGATCTCGTTGGTGACATGCGGGATCACCTGCACCGTCTTGCCCAGGTAGTCGCCGCGGCGCTCCTTCTCCAGCACGCTCTTGTAGATCTGGCCGCTGGTGAAGTTGTTGCTGCGCTTCATCCGCGTGGTGATGAAGCGCTCGTAGTGGCCCAGGTCGAGGTCGGTCTCGGCGCCGTCGTCGGTGACGAACACCTCGCCATGCTGGAACGGGCTCATCGTGCCCGGATCGACGTTGAGGTAAGGGTCCAGCTTGATCAGGGTGACCTTCAGGCCGCGGGATTCGAGGATCGCCGCCAGCGAAGCCGACGCGATGCCCTTGCCGAGGGAGGACACCACACCGCCGGTCACGAAGACGTACTTGGTCATGTCGAGCAGCACCCCAGGGGGCCGGCCGGTGCCGCTGCGTGTGGGACGCGTCGGGCAGGGCCGCAGGAATGCTCAGGTGGTAAAGCGCGATTATAGGGGTGGGGGTGGGGCGGGCTTGCCGGGATGGGCCGGGCCGCGTTGGGCGGGCAAGATCGCCATCCCGACCTTCCAGGACAGCACTTCCCATGCAGTGGATGCGATTCAGCCATGCCGGCACCGAGGGCTTCGGCCTGCGCGACGGCGATGCCGTGCAGGTGCACACCGGCGACATGTTCGAGGCGCCCCAGCCCACCGGCCAGCGCCTGCCGCTGGCGGATTGCAGGTGGCTTGCGCCCTGTCGGCCGCGCCAGATCCTGGGCCTGTGGAACAACTTCCGCGCCGCCGCCGAGAAGAACGGCTGGGCCACGCCCGCCGAGCCGCTGTTTTTCGCCAAGGCCGTGGGCAGCCTCAATGCGCATGGCGAGCCGATCCCGTTGCCAAGCGCCTACGACGGCCGTGTGCTGTAAGAAGGCGAACTGGCCGTGGTGATCGGCCGGCGCGCCCATCGGGTGGCGCTGGCCGATGCGCCGGCCCACATCTTCGGCTACACCCTGGCCAATGACGTGACGGCGCTGGAAGTGCTGCAGCGCGACCCCAGCTTCCCGCAGTGGACGCGCGCCAAGGGCATGCCGGGCTTCTGCCCGCTGGGCCCGGTGATCGAAACGGCCTTCGACCCGGCCGGCGCCACGCTGCGCACCCTGGTCGGCGGCCGCGAGCGCCAGAACTACGCGCTGGCCGACATGTTCTTCAGCCCCGCCGAGCTGGTGCACCGCATCAGCCAGGACCTGGTGCTGGAGCCCGGCGACGTCATCTTGTGCGGCACCTCGCTGGGCGCGCTGCCGATGAAGCCGGGCACCGAGGTGCAGGTGGTGGTCGACGGCATCGGCACCCTGGCCAACACCGACGGCTGAGCCTCAGGCCGGGCTCAGCCCCACCCTGGCCTTGTGCTGCGCCAGCGTGTGGGCCAGCAGCTTGGCGGTGGCATAGACCGCGTCGATCTGCGGCGTGGGCACGCCGGTGATGCGGCCCAGCTCGACCACCGCGCCGACCAGCGCCTCCAGCTCGGGCGCGCGGCCGGCTTCGACGTCCTGCAGCATGCTGGTCTTGTGGGCACCCACCGCCTCCGCGCCGGCGATGCGTTGCTCCAGGCTGATGCGGAAACGCACGCCCAGGGCCTCGGCCACGGCCTGCGCCTCGGTCATCATGCCGGCGGCCAGCGCCCGGCTGGCGGGAAAGCGGCAGATGTCCTCCAGCGTGGCATGCGTCAGTGCGCTGATCGGGTTGAAGCTCAGGTTGCCCCAGAGCTTGACCCACAGCTCGCTGCGGATGTCCTTGCTGACCGGTGCCTTGAAGCCGGCGCCGATCAGCGCCTGGCTCAGGCGCTCGATGCGCGGTGTGCGTTCGCCGTTGAGTTCGCCGATGGTGAAGCGGTTGCCCTCGACCACCTTGACCATGCCCGGCGCCAGCAGCTCGGCCGCCGGATAGACGATGCTGCCGATGATGCGCTGCGGCTCGATGTGCGCGGCGATGCGGCCACCGGGGTCGACGCTGTCCAGGCCGCGCCCTTCGTGCGGGCCGCCCAGGTCATGGAAATACCACCAGGGGATGCCGTTGATCATCGTCACCAGCATGGTCTCGGGCCCGAACAGCGCCCGCAGTTCGGGCAGCAGGTCGACCACCTGGTGCGCCTTCACCGTCAGCAGCACCGCGTCCTGCGGGCCCGCATCGGCCATGGCCTGCACCGCGCGCACCGTGGGCGCGTGGCGCTCGCTGCCGTCTTCCTCGATCAGGCGGAAGCCGCCGGCATGGATGGCCGCCAGGTTCTTGTTGCGGGCGATGAAGGTGACGTCTTCACCCGCCAGCGCCAGCCTGGCCCCCAGGTAACCGCCGATCGCCCCGGCGCCGACCACTGCAATCTTCATCCGAACGCTCTTTCAGTTCACTTCGCCGAAGGCGCCGCCTTCGCGGCGCGCCATCGACTTCTTCACCAGCCCCCACAGCGGCCACACCAGCATCAGCAAGGCCAGGCCGACGATGCTGCCCACCAGGGGATTCGACCAGAAGATGGCCAGGCTGCCTTGGCTCAGCAGCATGGCCTGGCGGAAGCTCGCCTCGGCCATGTCGCCCAGCACCAGGGCCAGCACCAGGGGCGCCAGCGGGTACTTCAGCTTGTTGAACAGGTAGCCCAGCACGCCGAAGACCAGCATCATCACCACGTCGAACATCGCGCTGTGCACGGTGTAGGCGCCGATGGCGCAGATGACGATGATCACCGGCGCGATCACCGAGAACGGGATCTTCAGGATCGCCGCCCACCACGGCACGGTGGTCAGCACCACGATCAGGCCGACCAGGTTGCCCAGGTACATGCTGGCGATCAGGCCCCAGACGAAGTCCTTCTGCTCGACGAAGCGCATGGGCCCGGGCTGCAGGCCCCAGATCAGCAGGCCGCCCAGCAGCACGGCGGCGGTGGGGCTGCCGGGGATGCCGAGCGTGAGCATCGGCAGCAGGGCGCTGGTGCCGGCCGCATGCGCCGCGGTCTCGGGCGCGATCACGCCCTGGATGTCGCCCTTGCCGAAGCGCTCGGGGTGCCTGGACATGCGCCGCGCCATGCCGTAGCTCATGAACGAGGCCGGCGTGGCGCCGCCGGGGGTCATGCCCATCCAGCAGCCGATGGCCGTGCTGCGCAGGAAGGTCTTCCAGCAGCGGAAGATCTCGGTCCAGGTGTTCCACACCGCCCGGCTGCTGATGCGAGCGCTCTTGCCCTTGAAGGCCAGCCCCTCTTCCATCGTCAGCAGGATCTCGCCGATGCCGAACAGGCCGATCACCGCGATCAGGAAGTCGAAGCCCTTGAGCAGTTCCGGCAGGCCGTGGGTCATGCGCAGCTGGCCGGTGACGGTGTCCATGCCCACGGCGGCCAGGGCGAAGCCCAGCATCATCGCGGCCAGGGTCTTGGCCGGCGGCTCCTTGCTCATGCCGACGAAGCTGGCGAAGGTGAGCCGCTGCACGGCGAAGAACTCGGCCGGACCGAACTTCAGCGCGAACTTCACCAGCAGCGGCGCCAGGAAGGTGATCAAGCGCACCGCGAACAGCGCGCCGACAAAGCTGCTGGTGAACGCCCCCGTCAGCGCCTGCGCCACCTTGCCCTGCTGCGCCATCGGGTCTCCTCGTTCTCGGGCAACAAAAAAGCCGCCGCAGCGGCCTTTGTTCATTCCAATGTAGGAAGACTCGCAGAAGCGGTCAATTCATTTCAGGTTGTTGTGAGCTTCAGGTTGACCTGAATCGACACCTGACGCCGATCAGCCTAGCCCCAGCTTCTGCGCCAGGCCGATGCGCTGCAGCTTGCCGGTGGCGCCCTTGGGAATCTCGTCCATGAACAGGATCTTCTTCGGCACCTTGAAGTCGGCTGCACGGCCGGCAACGAACTGCTGCAGCGTGCGCTCGTCGGCCTGCTGGCCCTCGCGCAGCACCACCACCGCGGCCACCTCCTCGCCCAGCTTGGGGTGGGGCATGCCGAAGCAGACCACCTGCGCCACCGCCGGGTGGTCCATCAGGATCTCGTCGACCTCGCGCGGGCTGACCTTCTCGCCGCCGCGGTTGATGATCTCCTTCAGCCGCCCGGTGATGCTGATGTAGCCCTCGGCATCCATCACGCCCTGGTCGCCGGTGCGGAACCAGCCGTCGGCAAAGCCCTCGGCATTGGCCTTGGGGTTGTTCTCGTAGCCGGCCGTCACGTTGGGGCCGCGGATCACGATCTCGCCCACCTCGCCCGCAGCCAGCAGGCGGCCGTCCTCGGCGCGGATGGCGATGTCCGGCCCGGCGGCGCGGCCCACGGTGCCTGGCTTGCGCTGGGCCGGCGGCAGTGGGTTGCTGGCCATCTGGTGCGTGGCCTCGGTCATGCCGTAGGCCTCGATCAGCGGCGCCTTGAAGGTGGCCTCCAGCTCGGCGATGACCTGCGGCGGCATCGAGCTGGACGACGAGCGCATGAAGCGCAGCGGATGGCGGGCGATCACGTCCCCGTTCTTCGATGCCCGGGAAATGATGGCCTGGTGCATGGTCGGCACGGCCGTGTACCAGGTGGGTTGGGCCTCGTCCATCCAGGCGAAGAACTTCAGTGCATTGAAGCCCGGCGTGCAGAACACCTGCGAGCCTGCCGCCAGCGGCGCCAGCACGCCGGCGATCAGGCCGTGGATGTGGAACAGCGGCATGATGTTCAGGCCGCAGTCCGTGGCGCTGAACTGCAGCGTGTTGCGGATGTTGGTGGCGCTGGCCGCCAGGTTGCCCTGGCTCAGCGGCACGATCTTCGGCCGCGAGGTGGTGCCCGAGGTGTGCAGCACCATCGACACGTCGCCCGGCTGCGCATAGCCGCCGTTGGCCGCTGGTGCGCCCGGTGCAGCGCCATCACGCGGCTGCAGCGTGAACTGGCCGGCCGGTGCGCCGTCGGCCACCACCAGGTCGACGATGCGCACGCCCAGCTTCTGCGCCACGGCGATGGCCGGCGACGTGCTGTCGCGCTCGACGATCAGCGCCTTCGCATTCAGGTCGGCCAGGTAGAACTCGAACTCGTCGGCGCGGTAGGCCGGGTTCAGCGGCGCGCTGGCCACGCCGCTGGCGCAGGCCATGTAGCAGGTCGCCATCTCGGGGCCGTTGGCCAGCACGATGGCCACGCGGTCGTTGCGGCCGATGCCCAGGCCGTTCAGCGTGGCCAGGGTGTCGCCGATCAGGCGGCGCAGCGCGCCGAAGCTCAGCGCGGCGCGCGCGGGCGCCGAGATCGCCGGCGCGCCATCGGCGCCGGCAGCGAGCAGGGACTTCAAGGTGTCGGACATGGGCGGCTCGGGTTCTGTTGGGGAAACGGCGAAGGCAAGGCGGGCCGTTATACCCGAGCGGTTGCCGGCGGCACACCCGGTCTGGCGTGCAGCGGTGGGGCCGGCCTGTGGCGCGCCAGGGGCTTGCGCTGCATCCGTCGTGACCGCAGCCGCGCTGCGGTCAACCACCACCGCGGCTCAGGGCCGGTAGACCACGGCCGCGGTGAGCGGGCCGCCGTCGTCCAGCACCAGCAGCCGGTCGTCCAGCGGCACCACCCGCCGCGCCCCGGTCAGCGGCGTCATGTCCGCGAACCCGACATAGCCCAGCCGCAGGCGCCGCACGGACGGCGCGGTGGACGCGAGCGCGCCGTCCGGGGTCCAGCCGAGCAGTTCGAGGACGCTGGAGGCGGCAGGGTCCACGCCGGGCAGCAGCACCGTCTGCCGCACCTTGGCCGCCTGCAGCCAGCCGCCATCGGCAAAGACGATGGCGTTCTCCAGGTCGCTGGCGCCCGGGCTGGGGCCGGCGGCATTGACCTGGCTGGTGCGCGCAGCCAGCAGTTCCGCGTCGAGCGACGGCGCCGCCGAGCGCAGCAGCGTCGCGTCGCCGGCCACGGCAACGCCCCGCAGCAGGCCGTCGTCCGGCCCCAGCACACCCGAGAAGCCCGGCTGCACCGACCAGAACAGCGCCTGGCCCGCGGGTGTCGCCAGGGGCAGCGCCATCAGCGCCGGGCTGCGCTGCGGCTCCCCCAGGGCGCGCACCACCGGCGCACCGGTGTCGGTGGCGAGCGCCACCTTGGCCGTGGGCACCAGTGCACCGGTGGGCCAGCGTCCCCAGGTGGCGATCACCCGGCCAGGCGTTGCCGCCAGCGCCAGGTTGCGGAACTGCCGGGTCGGCGACGCGACGTAGTCCACGCTGTCCAGCAGCCGCGGTGCGCCGATGGCCCGGCCGCTGGTGTCGAAGTCCTGCAGCCACAGGCGTTCGGTGCCGCCGTTGTTCGACGACGCATCGCTCCACAGCAGCCACAGCTTGCTGCCGTCGCTGCCGGCCGCCGCGTTGGCCAGCAGCAGGTTGCCCACCAGCACCACGCCGGCGGGATCGCCAACCGGTGCCGCGTCCCGGTCGAAGCGCCGCAGGCGGATCTCGTGCAGCACGAAGGGCGTCGGCGGCAAGGCCTGCGCGTTGATCAGCGCCACGCCGTCGGGGATGGGCAGCAGTGGCGTCGCCTCGCCGGGCGCCACCTCCGTGGAGGTGCGGCTGACCTGGTGGATGCCGTTGGCGTCCAGCGCCGACAGCACCATGCCGGTCCGGGCGAAGTCGTTCAAGATGTCCGTGGCGACAAGCACCCGGTCACCGGCGCGTGCTGCCGAGCGCAAGGCGCCCAGCGGAAAACCGCTGATGCTGTCGCGCACGCGAACGCCCGGCAGCGCACCCAGGCCCCGGCCCACGCCGTCGAAGAAGACCAGACGCTCGTCGGATTCGAAGGTGGCGCACACCAAGCCCGACGCCGGCGCCGTGCTGGCGCTGCGCACGATGCCGATGCCAGCCGCGTCCCACTCGGACTGCACCGTCGTCGTCAGCGGCGGCACCGGTCCGCCGCCGGACGGATGGAAGCGCAGCACCGCGGTGGTGTCCACCCGCAGCGCGGTGATGGACTGCTGCAGGTCGGGCAGGTCGACCGTCTCGTTGCCCACCACGCGGCTGTCGATGAGCACGTCGGCCGCGTCGGCCGTCTTGTCCCCGCCAATGTCGGTGCCGGTCGGCACCTGGGTGCGGTCGGCGATGGTGATCTGTTCGCCCTGGCGCACCGGTGAGCGCAGCACGGTGTAGGTCAGCGGCGAGCCGGGCCCGAAGGCCTCGGGATCCGTGGCGTTGATGGTGCTGCCCGACACCGAGTAGGTCAGCGACTGGTCGTCATCGGCGCTTGAACTGACCCGCGTGGCCCTGATGTCGGCGCCGTCGACGGACTGCCGCACCAGCACCCCGTAGGGGGGTCCGCTGCCGTCGGGCGCGACGCCCCGGTAGTGCCAGGTCGCGCCGGCCTTCAGGGGCAGCAGCGTGGTGGCGTCTGCGTACAAGGTGGCGCCCGGCGTCGGCGCCGCGGGCAGCAGCCCGGTCGGGCTGCCATTGGCGGGCCCGCTGGTGGAGCCGCCGGTGGAGCCGTCAACCCCGGCACTGCCGCCACTGCCACCGCCGCCTCCGCAGGCTGTCAGCAGCCAGCATGACACCGCCACCATCAGCGCGACAAATCCTCTGGACCGCATCGACTCTCCTGCTCGAACTGCCTGGGGCCTCGGTGCGCCCGGGTGATGCGGCGATGATCCTCAGCGGCCGATGCCCGGCCGGGGCGACTGCATGCCTCGCAGCAGGTTCAGCACGGCTTCGGCAGTCTGTTGCGGCCGCTCCATCGGGTAGAGGTGGCTGCCCTCCAGCCACAGCAGGTTGTCGCCGGCCAGCCTGCGGGCGCCCTCGATGCCGCCTTGCCGGATCTCGGTCGAGCGCGTGCCGGCGATGAAGCCCACCGGGCAGCGCAGCGGGTGGCGCCGCAGCACCCGGCCGAGGTGGTGGGGCAGGGTGTTGTAGATGCGGGTCTCGACCTCGCGGGTGAAGCCCAGCACCAGTTCCTCGCCATGTTCTCCGGGTTCGGGCCGCATGCCGCTGGCGATGTAGTCGTCCAGCACGCCCGGCGCCCAGCGGGCGAACTTGGGCTTGGCGGCGAAGTGGTCGTGCGCCGCCTGCCGGCTGGGCCAGGCGTGGCGGCGGGTGGCCGACACCTTGCCGGGGCCCAGGCGCTGGATCAGCCGGCTGCGCTTGAGCACCTGCACCGTGTGGCTGCGCCAGCCGGTGAACACGGGTGAATCCAGCATCACCAGGCCCTGCGCCAGGTCGGGCCGCTTGCTGGCGGCCAACAGGCTGAGCAGCCCGCCCAGCGAGTGGCCGACCAGGAAGGCGCCCTGCGGCGCATGGCCGTCGATGAAATGGATCAGTTGGTCGCGCAGCCGCGGCCAGTTGCTGGTGACCGGATAGGCCGGGTCGTGGCCGAACTGCTCAACCGCCAGCACCCGCCAGCCTGCCCCGCGCCAGAGGTCGAACAGCTGGCGGTAGGTGCCGGCCGGAAAGCCGTTGGCATGCGAGAAGACCAGGGTGGGGCGCATCGTTGGCTAGGGGCTGCTCGGGAAAACCCGGCAGTGTGCCTTGCCAGCGGTGCGCGCTCCTAGACTGGCCACCCGACGCCAACCCGTGCCCCAGCCGCCATGGTCAACCCCATCGTCTATGCCGTGCCGGTGTTCCTGCTGCTGATGGCGCTGGAATGGGTCGTCGCACGCCGGCGCGGCCTGGTGGTCTACCGCGCCGCCGACACGGTGGCCAGCCTGTCGCTGGGCATCGTCAGCCAGGGCGTGGCGGTGTTCAGCAAGCTGGCCACGCTGGGCCTGTACACCGCCGTGTACCAGCATGCGGCGCTGTGGCGGCTGCCGGTGGACTCCATCTGGGTCTGGGTCGGCGCGCTGGTCGCCTACGACTTCTGCTACTACTGGCTGCACCGCCTGGGCCACGAGGTGCAGATCCTCTGGGCCGCCCACGTGGTGCACCACAGCAGCGAGGACTACAACCTGGGCACGGCCCTGCGCCAGACCGGCAGCGGCTTCCTGCTGGGCTGGCTGTTCTACCTGCCGATGGCCCTGGCCGGCGTGCCGCCCCTGGTGTTCGCGGTGGTGGGGCTGATCGACCTGCTGTACCAGTTCTGGGTCCACACCCGGCTGGTCGGGCGGCTGGGCTGGTTCGACCGCGTGTTCTGCTCGCCCAGCAACCACCGCGTGCACCACGGCCAGAACGCCTGGTGCATCGACTGCAACTACGGCGGCATCCTGATCCTGTGGGACCGGCTGTTCGGCAGCTTCGTCGACGAACGACCCGACGCGCCCATCGTCTACGGCGTGCGCGGTGCGCTGGGCAGCTACAGCCCGCTGCGGGCCAACCTGCAGGTCTATGCCGGCATGGCGCAGGACTGGCGGCTGGCGCGCACCTGGGCCGACCGCCTGGGCGTGCTGTGGCGCCGCCCGGGCTGGCGGCCGGCCGGCGCTGAAGACGCCGCGCCGCGGCCGAAGACCGATCTCGACCACTTCCGCCCCGACGACCCGCCGCTGCCCAGGCCGCTGGCGGCGCACCTGCTGCTGCAGTTCGCCCTGCTGATCGCGCTGGCGCTGCACTTCCTGGCGGTGGCGCCGCAGCTGTCGCTGGCGCTGGCTGCCGCCGTGGCCGTGGCGCTGCTGCTGCAGCTGGAACTGCTGTCGCGGGTGGGGGACGGTGGGGGCGACCGCGCCGGCACGGCCTGGCGCACCGAAGGGCTGCGCTGGGCCGTCGGCGTGCTGCTGCTGGCCGTGTCGCCGGCGCACGGCCTGCCGTGGCTGCTGGCCTGGTCTGCCGCCGGGCTGGTGGGCGCCTGGCTGCTGCAGCGGGCGGCCCGGCCCGCTGGCGGCGCGGCCGTCACAGGACCCGGTCCAGCGGCCGGGTGATCGTCGGGCTGTCCGGCGCGTCGGTGCGGCGGGCGGCGGCCAGGGCCTGGTCGCGCAGGGCCTGCGCCCCCCGGGCATCGCCGTTGGCCACCAGCACCGCGGCCCGCACGCGCCACAGGTCGGCCTGCATCCGCACGTCGTGGCGTCCGCTGCGCGCGTCCCAGCCCTGCAGCGCGGCCTGGCTGAAGCCCAGCGCGGCGGGCAGGTCGCCGCGCCGCAGCGCCACCCGCGCCAGCCCGGCCTGGGCCAGCGGCACCTGCACCCAGGCGGGCCGGGCGACACCGGCGATGACCTGCCGGAAGGCAGCCTCGGCGCCGGTGTCGTCGCCCTGGTCGATGAGAAAGCGCGCCCAGCGCTCGCGCGACTGGGCCAGTTCCTGGCTGCCAGGCCGCTCGCGCGCCTCGCTCTCGGCCAGCGACGCCGCCAGCAGCGGCCGGGCCTCGTCGCTGCGGCCCAGCCGGTCCAGCGCATCGCCGATCTGCCGGCGCACCCGGCGCAGGTCGAACACGTAGCCGGGCTGGTGCTGGTGGCCCTGCTTAGCGCAGCTCCACCACCTGGGCCAGGCGGGGTTCCACTGCGGCCAGGGCCGTCAGCGCCTCGTCGACGCGCAGGGCCTCGCTGCGGTCGGGGCCGGCCAGGCCATCGGCGACCACGGTGTCCAGCGTCACGTGGGTGGCGCCGCCATCGCGCCGGTCGGCCTGCCGGGCACGCACCAAGTCGACGATGACCGAACGCATGACCTGCGCCGCGTAGGCATAGAAATGGCCACGGCTGGGGAACTGCAGCGCGTCGATGCGCCCGGCCAGGCGCAGGAAGCTCTCGTGCACCAGGGCGGTGGTGTCCAGCCCGGGGGCGCCGGGCTGGACCGCCTGCAGCCGGGCGTGGGCGATCTTCTTCAGCTCGGGGTAGGCGGCCTGCCAGCTGGCGGGCGGGCCGTCGTCTGGGTCGTCGGACAGGCGGGGGGCGGCATGCGGGCCATGTTCGCATGGCCTCCGCCGGCCCGCAGCCGACCCGGTGCGGCCTGTCGCTCAGGTGCTGGTGGCGGCCGCCGTGCGCGGCGAGCATGGCCGGACAAGACCGGAGACACCACCATCGGCAAGCCCCTGTCCGTACCGGCACCGTCCGGGCACGTTTTGCGCTGGCCCTTCCTGGCGCCGTTCGCCACCCGCAGCTTCCGCTTCCAGTGGCCGGCCGACCTGTGCACCGCCTGGGCGCTGGAGATGGAGACGCTCATCCTCGGCTGGTACGTGCTGGTGCAGACCGGCTCGGTGCTGTGGCTCACCGCCTTCGGCGCCTTGCAGTTCATCGGCACCCTGGCCGCGCCCCTGCTCGGCATGCTGGGCGACCGGCTGGGCCTGCGCCGGGTGCTGGCCAGCATGCGCTTCGCCTATGCGGCGCTCTCCGGTGTCATCCTGCTGCTGGCCGCCGCCGGCCAGCTCAGCCCGTTGGCGGTGCTGGCCGTGGCCGGCGTGGCCGGCATGCTGCGGCCGTCGGACATCGGCATGCGCACCGCGCTGGTCGGTGCCACCGTGCCGGCGCCGCACCTGATGGCGGCGATGGGCATCTCGCGCACGAGCATGGACTCGGCCAAGGTGGCCGGTGCGCTGGTCGGCGCCGGCGTGGTCGCCACCTTCGGCATGGTGGTGGCCTATGCCGCCATCACCGCCATCCACCTGGCCGGCGCGCTGCTGACGCTGCAGGCCGACCCCGGCCACCATGGGCGGCCGACCGCGCCTGGCGTAGCGACCGCCGCGCGGCCGTCGCCCTGGCGCGAGCTGCGCGAAGGCCTGGCCTGCATCTGGCACACGCCGCTGCTGCTGGCGGCGATGGCGGTGGCCGCGCTGGTCAACCTGACCGCGTTTCCGCTCAGCGGCGGGCTGATGCCCTACATCGCCCGCGACGTGTTCCAGCTCGACCAGCGTGGCCTGGGCTGGCTGGTGGCCAGCTTCGCCGGCGGGGCGCTGGCCGGCTCGCTGCTGATGGGCGCGGTGGGGGGCCGGCTGCGGCCGGGCCGCGCGATGCTGCTGGGCAGCCTGGGCTGGTATGCCTGCCTGGCCGGCTTCGTGGCCACACGCCAGCCCGTCCTGGCGATGCTGCTGCTGGCCGCGGCCGGCGCCTGCCAGAGCGCCAGCATGCTGGCGCTGTCCATGCTGCTGCTGCGCCACAGTGCCCAGCACCTGCGCGGCCGCATCATGGGCGTGCGCATGCTGGCCATCTATCCGCTGCCGCTGGGCCTGCTGCTGGCCGGCGCGCTGATCCCGCGCATCGGCTACGGCTGGACCGCCAGCCTGATGCTGGGCGGCGGGACGCTGCTGGCGCTGGCCATCGGCCTGGCCTGGCGCGCGCAGCTCTGGCACCGCGACGCGCCCGGCAACCAGCGGGCCACCACGGGCTGAGCCTGGCACCCGATTCGAGGGGGGAGCGGCATGTCCGGTTGCCGCGCCGGGCTGCGTTGGCTGGGGCGGACGGGTCGGTCGTCGTCGGGGCGACAGGGCGCCGTCCGTGGAGCGATCGACCATGCCCTTGCCTTGCAACCTCAGCCCTCTTGCCCTCGCCCTGGTGACCCGCCAGGTGCCATCAGCCCAGGCCGGCCGCACCCAGGACCGCAGCGTGCCGGCACGGGCCGGCGGCGCGCTGCGGCGGGCCGGCATGGCGGCGCTGGTGGTAGGTGCACTCTGGCCCGCGGCCGGCCAGACCCAGACCTGGCAACTGAGCGCCAACCTGCTGGCCAATGCGATCCAGTTCACGCCCGGGCCGGGCGTGACGGTGAGCCACGACGACAACCTGAACCTGCTGAACCAGGCCGAGGCCAGGACGCTGCAGGTGCGCAGCGTGCTGTCCGAGACGCCGGTGGGCGGCCATGCGGACGCGCGCTTCCGGGGCCAGGTCGGCCTGCTGCAGGCCTATGCGGCCGCCAGCAACCCCTATTGCTGCGATGCGCAGGGCCATCTCGTCACCAACGGCTACAGCAATGCCACGGTGCAGGGCCGGTTCTACGACACGGTGCTGGTCACCGGCGCCGGCCTGGCGATCGGCACCCCGGTCAGCTACCGGGTCGACTTCGACATCAGTGGCAGCATCAGCCAGCCCAGCTTCGAGCTGGGTGGCGCCTACAGTGCGGACGGTCTGGCCGAGGTCCGCCTGCGCGACCTGTCGACCTCCGAGGAGGTGTCGCTCAGCTGGGATGCCAACCGCCACGCCACCGGGCGCTGGAGCCTGACGCTGGCCACCCAGGTCGGCCGCAGCCTGGGCCTGAGCGGCATGCTCTATGCCGGCGCCTACGTCGGCAGCTTTGCACGGTTGAGCCGGTCGGCGGAAGCCGACTTCTACAGTTCCGCCCACTACAGCCTGGCGCCGTCGGTGGCCGGGCTGAACACCCTGGGGGCCAGCGGCCACGACTACCTGGCGCCGGTGCCGGAACCCGCCGCCTGGGCCGGGCTGCTGGCCGGCCTGGCACTGCTGGGTGTGCTGCGGATCAGACGATCCGGTCTTCGGGCCGGGTGATCTTGCCCATCGGCGCGTAGCGCGCACTGGGCTGCAGCGGGTGCTCGGCCGCGCCGCCGTCCCACACCGGGTCGGCGATGCCCTCGAACACCTCGCGCAGGCGCTGGCCCCAGGTGCTGTGGATCATCTGGAAATACGGGTTCTGCTCGTCGATGCAGACCATCTGGTCGCTCTGGAAGCTGCCCTCGCGGTAGATCAGCAGGTCCAGCGGCAGGCCCACGCTCAGGTTGGACTTCAGCGTCGAGTCCATGCTGACCAGGGCGCACTTGGCGGCCTCGTCCAGCGGCGTGGCCGGCGTCAGCACCCGGTCGAGGATGGGCTTGCCGTACTTGCTCTCGCCGACCTGGAAGAAGCAGGTCTCGCGCGTGGCCTCGATGAAGTTGCCGGCCGAATAGACCAGGAACATGCGCATCGCCTCGCCCTTGATCTGGCCGCCGAAGATCATGCTGGCGTTGAAGTCGATGCCGGCGGCCTTCAGGCTGGGGCCGTCCTGCTGGTAGACGCGGCGCACCGCCGCGCCCAGCACCCGCACCGCGTCGAACATGCTCTCGGCATTCCAGATCGTCAGCGCCGGCTGGTTGGGGCCGCGGTCGATCTTCTCCAGCTGCAGGATCTCGCGCACGCTCTGGCTGATCGACAGGTTGCCGGCCGACAGCAGCACCATGAAGCGGTCGTCCGGCTTCTCGTAGACGATCATCTTGCGGAAGGTGCTGATCTGGTCGATGCCGGCGTTGGTGCGGCTGTCGGACAGGAACACGAGGCCGGCGTTCAGGCGGATGCCGATGCAGTAGGTCATGGTGGCGCTTGGTCGGACGGGCGCCGGGCGCCCTGGACGCCCGGCAAACCGGCGAGGGTATCAGCCCGCGCCGAACTGCCGTCGCACCGCCTGCAGCCCGGCCTCGGTCGCCCGCAGCGCCTGCGCGATGTCGGCCTCGGTGTGGGCCGCACTCAGGAACATGTTGTGCTTCGGGTGCAGGTAGACGCCGTGGCGCAGCGCCTCGGCGCAGAAGGCGTTGACCTTGGCGAAGGCCGGGTCGTCGTCGAACAGCACCAGCGGCATCTGCACCGGCCCGCTCTGGCGGATGTGCACGCCCAGGCTGGTGGCCTGCTCGGCCAGGCCCTGGCGGAACAGGCCGCCCACCCGTTCCAGGTGCGCCACCAGCCCGTCACGCCGGGCGACCGCCAGCGTGGCGAGCGCCGCCGCCATCGCCACGCCGCCGGCCCAGAAGCTGCCGGTGGTGAAGATGCGGGTGGCGGCGTCGCGCAGCGCGTCGGCGCCGGTGACGGCCGCCAGCGCATGGCCGTTGGCGATGGCCTTGCTCCAGGCCGCCAGGTCGGGGCGGACGCCCAGCGGCTCCCAGCTGCCGGCCAAGTGCAGGCGGCAGCTGGTGCGCACCTCGTCGAGCACCAGGGCCGCACCGGCACGGTCGCACAGCCGGCGCGCGGCCTGGGCGAAGGCGGGGGCTGGCGCTTCCTGGTCGATGCCCAGGTCGTGGCGGATCGGCGCCAGCAGCACGGCGGCCAGGTCGTCGCCAGCCTGGGCCACGGCAGCCTCCAGGCTGGCCACGTCGTTGTAGCGGCAGCGGATCAGGTGCGCCCGGTCCTCGGCCGTGGTGCCGGCGGCCACCGGCGTGCACCAGGGCGCCGCGCCGTGGTAGCTGCCCTGGGCGGCGATCACCTTGCGCCGCCCGGTGGCCGCGCGCGCCACCATCAGCGCCACCGTGGTCGCATCCGTCCCGTTCTTCTGGAACAGCACCCAGTCGGCATGGGCGATGGTGTCGACCAGGGCCTCGGCCAGTTCGACGAAGCGCGGTGTCGGGCCGTTCAGGCAGTCGCCCAGGGCGGCCTGGGTGCGGGCGGCGGCTTCCACCTCGGAGTGCTGCCAGCCCAGCAGGTTGGGGCCCCAGCCGCACATGAAGTCGATGAACTCACGGCCGTCCACATCCCACAGCCGGCAGCCGTCGCCGCGCTGGAAGAACTGCGGATAGCCGGCCGGCAGCGCCGCGGCGTTCAGGTGGCCGCTCATGCCGCCGGGCACGACGCGGCGTGCGCGCTGGCGCAGGGCCTGGTCGGCGGGGCCGCTGGAGGTGGGCTGGGGATCGCTCATCACTCGCTCCGGCGAGCGCCGGCTGGCCCGCTGCGGTCGATGATGCCAAGCCGTCGCGGGCCGGCGGCCCGGGGTTTTCAGCCCCTCTTCAGCCTCGGTTGGCGAGCGCCTTCAGCCGGTACAGCGCCTCCAGCGCTTCGCGCGGCGTCAGCGCATCGGGGTCGATGCCAGCCAGCGCGGCGTCCACCGGAGACGGCTCGGCCACCGCCGCCTCGGGCGGCGCGGCGAACAGGTCCACCTGGGCATCCCCGGCCCGCTGCTGGGCTTCCAGCGCCTCCAGCGTCGCCCGTGCCTGGCGCACCAGCGAGGCCGGCATGCCGGCCAGCCGCGCCACCTGCACACCGTAGCTGCGGCTGGCCGGGCCGGGCTCGATGGCGTGCAGGAAGACGATGTCGTGACCGGCCTCCACGGCGGAGACGTGCATGTTCAGCGCCCGCGGGTGCTTGGCCGGGAATTCGGTCAGCTCGAAATAGTGGGTGGCGAACAGGGTGAAGGCCTGGTTGCGGTCGTGCAGCTGGCTGGCGATGGCGCCGGCCAGGGCCAGGCCGTCGAAGGTGCTGGTGCCGCGGCCGATCTCGTCCATCAGCACCAGGCTGTGCGGCGTGGCGGCGTGCACGATGGCCGCCGCCTCGGTCATCTCCAGCATGAAGGTCGACTGCGCATTGGCCAGGTCGTCGGCCGCGCCGATGCGGGTGTGGATGGCGTCGACCGGCCCCAGCGTGCAGGCCGCCGCGGGCACGAAGCTGCCGATCGAGGCCAGCAGCACGATCAGCGCGACCTGGCGCATGTAGGTGCTCTTGCCGCCCATGTTCGGGCCGGTGATCACCAGCATGCGGGTGCGGGCGTCCAGGCGGCAGTCGTTGGCGATGAAGTCCGCGCCACCGGTCTCCATCAGCCGCGCCTGCACCACCGGGTGGCGGCCCTGCGTGATGTCGATGCAGGGCTGGGGCACGAAGCGCGGTGCGCACCAGCCCAGCGTGGCGGCGCGTTCGGCCAGGGCGGCCAGCACGTCCAGCGTGGCCAGCGCCCGGCCCAGCGCGGCCAGCGGCTGCAGGTAGGCCTGCAGCGCATCGATCAACTGCTCGAACAGCCACTTCTCGCGCGCCAGCGCGCGGTGCTGCGCGCTCAGCGCCTTGTCCTCGAAGGCCTTCAGCTCGGGCGTGATGAAGCGCTCGGCGTTCTTCAGCGTCTGGCGGCGCTGGTAGTCGGCCGGCACCTTGTCCAGCTGGCCCGCCGTCACCTCGATGTAGAAGCCGTGCACCCGGTTGAACTGCACCCGCAGGTTGGCGATGCCCGAACGCTGGCGCTCGCGGCATTCCAGGTCGAGCAGGAAGGCGTCGCAGTTCGCGCCGATGGCGCGCAATTCGTCCAGCTCGGCATCGTGGCCGGTGGCGATCACGCCGCCGTCGCGCAGCAGCACCGCCGGTTCCTCGGCGATGGCCGATTGCAGCAGGGCGGCCAGCACCGGCGGCGGCTGCAGTGCGGCGGCTGCCTCGTCGAGCAGCGGCGCCGCGCCGTCGTCGGGCAGGGTGGCGGCGAGTGTGGGCAGCAGGGCCAGCGTGGCGCGCAGGCCGCTCAGCTCACGCGGGCGCACCTGGCGCAGCGCCAGCCGGGCGGTGATGCGCTCGACGTCGCTGACCACGCGCAGCGCGCCGCGCAGCGCATCCGTGCCATGCGCCATCAGCGCGGCGATGGCGGCGTGGCGGGCGATGGCCGGTGCGCGGTCGCGTGGGGGGTGCGTCAGCCAGTGGCGCAGCAGCCGGCTGCCCATGCCGGCCTGGCAGCTGTCCAGCAGCGACAGCAGAGTCGGCGCCTTCTCGCCGCGCAGGGTCTGCACCAGCTCCAGGTTGCGGTGCGTGGCCGGTGGCAGGTCGATCAGGTCGGTGGCGCGGGCCACATCCAACGTGGCGACATGCGCCAGCGCCTGGCCTTGCGTGTGCTCGGCAAAGCTCAGCAGCGCGGCTGCGGCGGCATGGGCCACCGGCAGGTCCTGCGCGTTGAAGCCCTGCAGCGAGGCCGCCTTCAGCAGCGCGCACAGCTTGCGCTGGCCCAGGGCGGTGTCGAACTGCCAGGCCGGCCGCGCCGTGCGGGCGGCGCGGTGCTGGGTGATGGCGGCGGGCAGGCTGTCGGCGAGATCGCCCTGCGGCACGAGCAATTCGGCCGGATCGAGCCGCGCCAGCCAGCCGGCCAGTCCGGCCTCGGCACATTCGGTCACGCCCAGCTGCCCGCTGCTCAGGCCCAGCCAGGCCAGGCCCCAGGTGTTGCGGATCTTCGTCGCCGCGCACAGCAGGGTGTCGACCCGCTCGTCCAGCAGGGCGCTGTCGGTGATGGTGCCGGGCGTGACCACCCGCACCACCTTGCGCTCCACCGGCCCCTTGGCCGTGGCCACGTCGCCCACCTGCTCGGCTATGGCCACCGCCTCGCCCAGGCGGATCAGCCGCGCCAGGTAGTTCTCGACCGAGTGCACCGGCACGCCGGCCATCACCACCGGCTCGCCGGCGCTCTGGCCGCGGGTGGTCAGGGTGATGTCGAGCAGGCGGTGCGCCTTGCGCGCATCGTCGAAGAACAGCTCGTAGAAGTCGCCCATCCGGTAGAACACCAGGGTGTCCGGAAAGCCGGCCTTGATGGCGAGGTACTGCGCCATCATGGGGGTGTGGGCCGACAGGTCCATGGCGGGCTGGGAGGTCGCGGGGGCTGACAAGGGCGGGCCGTGGGTGTGCGGGGCGGGGAACAGGGCGGGCGGCGGCGCAGTGCTGCCGGCGTCGCAGGGGCGCCATTAGACAAGAACTGGCGGGCAGGCCCGCAACCGCTGGGCAGCCGCCGGTGCCCCGTGCGCCCCGCCCGCCGGCCCCCGGAGACGCTTACCGCACGCCCGTGAACTTCGGCGCCATGCGGCCTTCGTCGGTGCGCCGGAACACCACCTGCACCGGCGCGCCGATGTGCATGTCGGCCTCGGCCATGTCGACCAGGTTGGTCAGCATCGTCGGGCCCTCGGCCAGCTGCACATAGGCCACGGTGTAGGGCGGGCTGGCGCGGCGCAGCGTCGAGCAGGCGTAGACCTCGCCGCGGCCGCTCAGCGGCAGCCAGTGGGTGTCGGTGCTGCGGCAGAACGGGCAGACGACGCGCGGTGTCCAGTGAAAGTGCCCGCAGGCCTTGCAGGCCTTGCCCAGCAGCCGGCCTTCCTCGGCGGCCTGCCAGAAGGGGCGGTTCTCGGGCTGGGCCGCGACGTTGGGATCGTCGGCCCAGGGGACGGGATGGTGGGTGTCGGTGGTCATCGTCATTCCCTTCCGAGGATCAAGGATGCGTGGACATGGCCCGCGCCCAGCACGAAGCCGGGGCCCGAGGCCAGCGCGAAGCGGCAGCCGGGTACCTGCACGGCGGGGTGGGCCTCGCCGCGCAGCTGGCGCACGGCCTCGATGACCTTGGTGACACCGCCGCGGTTCTGCGGGTGGTTGTTGCACTGGCCGCCGCCATCGGTGTTCCAGGGCAGGGCGCCCTGGCCGGCGACGAGGTTGCCCTCGGCGACGAAGGCGCCGCCCTGGCCGGGCTTGCAGAAGCCCAGGTCTTCCAGTTGCAGGATCACCATGATGGTGAAGTTGTCGTAGATCGACGCGTACTGGATGTCGCGCGGCGACAGGCCCGCCTGGGCGAAGGCCAGCCGGCCCGATTCGCGGGCGCCGGTGGCTGTCAGGTCGACGCGGCCGCCGGCATTGGTCTGGATGGTCTCGCCGCTGCCCAGCACCTTCACCAGGGGCCGGCCGCTGCGCAGCGCGACCGACTTGCTGGTGACCACCAGGGCGCCGCCGCCGTCGCTGATCACGCAGCAGTCCATCTTGTGCAGCGGGTCGGCGATCACGCCCGAGGCCAGCACCTCGTCCACCGTCACCGGCTTGCGCAGCATGGCGTGCGGGTTGTGCTGGGCGTGGGTGGATGCGGCCACCTTGACGGCGGCCAGCTGGGCCGACGTGGTGCCGTATTGGTGCATGTGGCGCTGGGCCGCCATGCCGTACATCGGTGCGATGGTCCAGCTGCTGGCGCTGTCGAACGGCACCTCGGGCCGGTCCGGCGGCAGGGCCCGCGGCTTGACGCCCACCGACTGGCCGGTGCTGCGCGGGCGGCCGGCCATGGTGATCAGCGCCACGCTGCACTTGCCGGCGGCGATGGCGGCTGCGGCATGCGCCACCAGGGCGATGTAGGAGCAACCACCCAGGTCGGTGCCGTCCACCCAGCGCAGGCGCAGGTTCAGGTAGTCGGCCATCACCAGCGGCGTCGATCCCGGCGCGTCGCCTGCGCAGAGGTAGCCGTCGATGTCGTCCAGCGTCAGCCCGGCATCGGCCAGCGCGCCCGCGGCGCATTCGGCGTGCAGTTGGGCGACGGATTTGTCCGGCGCCAGCCGGGTCGGGTGCTCGAAGGCACCGCAGAGGTAGGCATCAGGGGCTTGCATGGGGGTCCTTTCAGTTCACGGCCCGGGCCTCCGGCGCCCAGTGGCGCGCGCAGGGCCTTCTTGTCGATCTTGCCCAGCGCCGTCTGCGGCAGCGCGGCGATGAATTCCACGCGCTTCGGTGTGGCCACGGCGCCCTTGGCCTGGCGCACGGCCTGGACCACGGCCTCCGCATCCAGCTGCTGCCCCGGCTTGAGCTGGACATCGGCCACCACCATCTCGCCCCACTTCGCATCGGGCAGGCCGATCACCGCCGCCGCCGCCACCTGCGGCAGCGCGCAGACCACATCCTCGACCTCGTTCGGATAGACATTGAAGCCACCGGAAATGATCATGTCCTTCTTGCGGTCGACGATGTGGAACAGGCCGTCGGCGCCCTTGTAGGCCACGTCGCCGGTGTGCAGCCAGTCGCCGACCAGGGCAGCAGCGGTCTCGTCGGGCTTGTGGTGGTAGCCGGACATCACCAGCGGGCCGCGCACGCAGATCTCGCCACGCTCGCCATCGGCCACCTCGCGGCCCTGGTCGTCGAGCAGGGCCACGCGGATCAGCGGAGACGGCCGGCCGGCGCTGGCCAGGGCCGCATCGTCCAGTCGGGCATGGTCGTCGCGGCCCAGCATCAGGATGTCGTTGGGCGCCTCGGTCTGGCCGTCGCTCTGCAGCAGCACCGGGCCCAGCAGGGTCAGCGCCTGGCGGATGCGCGAGGGCGACGTGGGCGCGCCGCTGTAGACCAGGGTGTGGAAGCGCGACCAGTCGACCTCGCCGGTGCGGCCCGAGTCGAGCAGGGCGTACAGCATCGTGGGCACCATCCAGGTCACGTTGCAGTCGTGGCGCTGGATGGCGGCGATGACGCCATCGACCGAGAAACTGCGCAGCAGCATGACACGGCCGCCCTGCACCAGGGTGGGCACCACCATCGAGCCGGCGCCATGCGAGATCGGCGCCACGCACAGGTAGCGCACATCGGGCGGCCAGTCCTTGGCGGCCAGGTCGCGACCTCAGCCCGGCTGACGCGGCAGGCTGGCGCGCGTCGCCCTCAGTTGCCCGCCTTCTGCTTCAGTGTCTTCACCGCCGCCAGCGTGTTCTGCACATGGCGCGCGGGGTTCAGGCTGAGGTAGCTGTAGGCCACCTTGCCGGTGGGGGCGATGACGTAGGAGACGCGGTTGGCGTAGTCGGGGCGGTACTGCATCAGCGCGTCGAAGGACTTGGCGATGGCCAGCGACTCGTCCGATGCGACCGGGAACTTGCCGTTGCACACCTGGGTGGAGAAGCGCGACAGCACGCCGATGTCGTCGCGCGAGACGCCGACCACGCTGGCGCCCAAGGCCTCGAACTGGTTGATCGCCTCGGCGAATTCATGCGCTTCCATCGAGCAGCCCTCGGAAAACGCGGCCGGAAAGAAGTACAGCACCACCGGCCCCTTGGCCAGGGCCGAGGCCAGCGAGAACTGGAAGGGCTTGCCGGCCAGCGCAGCCTGGGTGCTGAAGTCTGGCGCCTTGTCGCCCACGTCCAGCGCGGCGTGGGCCGTGGCGGGCAGCCAGGCAAGCACGGAGGCGCCGAAGACGGCGGCGAGCAGGCGGCGACGCTGGTGCATGGGAGGCTTTCCAATGGATGGCTGTGGCAGCATCCTGCCATGCAGACGGCAACTTGGGTGGTGATGGGGGCGTGGCGGCTGATGCCGGCGGCATGGCGCCGTTTCGCGCCCTGGCTGGCCGCGCTGTGGCTGGTGGCCTTGACCGGCTGCGGCACGCTGCCGGCGGTGCAGCCGCCGCCCACGCCCAGCGAGGCCATCGGCCTGTCGACCAGCACCACGCTCGGCCGCATCGCCGAGAGCTACCGGCCCGCACCCGACCAGTCGGGCTTCCGGCTGATGCCGCTGGGCAGCTATTCGCTGGACACCCGGGTGCAGCTGGCGCGGCGGGCCCAGGCCTCGCTGGACGTGCAGTACTACCACCTGCACGACGACGAGAGCGGGCGCTGGCTGTTGCGCGCGCTGCGCGACGCGGCGCAGCGCGGCGTGCGCGTGCGCCTGCTGCTCGACGACTTCTACACCAGCGGCCAGGACGACCTGCTGCTGGGCCTGGCGGCGCATCCCAACGTCGAGGTGCGGCTGTTCAACCCGTTCTGCTGCCTGCGTGCGCAGGGCCAGCTGTCGCGCTTCCTGGCCTCGGTGGGCGACCTGAAGCGGGTCAACCACCGCATGCACAACAAGCTCTTCTTGGCCGACGGCGCGATGGCGGTGGTGGGCGGGCGCAACGTCGCCAACGAATACTTCCTGCGCAATGCCCAGGGCCTGAACTTCATCGACGTCGACGCCTTCGTCGTCGGCTGGGTGGTCGCGCCGCTGCAGGCGCAGTTCGACCGCTACTGGAATGCCGATGCGGTCTACCCGATCCAGGCGGTGGCGCGCAGCCGCCTGAGCACCGCCGAGCTGCGCGAGCGCTTCGAGGCCTGGACCGGCCCCGACGAGACGCCGCCGCCCGCGCCGCTGCCAGCGTCGGACGTGCTGGGCTACGGCCCCATCGCCGACGACCTGGACAGCGGCCGGCTGGGCCTGATCTGGGGCGCCGCCTACGCCTTTGCCGACCATCCGGACAAGCCCTTCGACAGCGAACCCGGCAGCGTGCCGGCCGACACCAGCGTCACCTACAACCTGGTGCAGGCGATGCGCCAGGCGCAGCGGGAGATCGTGGTGTCGTCGCCGTACCTGGTGCCTGGCGAGCGCGGCATGGCGCTGATCCGCGAGCTGCGCGGGCGCGGCGTGCGCATGACGGCGCTGACCAACTCGCTGGGCGCCACCGACGAGCCGCTGGTGCACGTGGGCTACAGCGCCTACCGCGGGCCCATGCTCGACCTGGGCGTGGACCTCTACGAGTTGAGCGGCAGCCGGGTCAAGCGCAACCGGCGCGAGAACCTGTTCGGCGCGTCGCTGGGCCGCCTGCATGCCAAGCTGGCGGTGATCGACAAGCGCTGGCTGTTCGTCGGCTCGATGAACCTGGACCCGCGCTCGGAGTCGATCAACACCGAGCTGGGCGTGGTCATCGACAGCCCGCCGCTGGCGCGGGAGATGCTGCGCATCATCGACATCGACCGGCTGCAGAGCGCCTACCGCCTGCGCAAGACCACCGATGGCGGCTGCTGTGAATGGCTGGGCTACGACGACGACAACGAGATGCGGCTGACCGAGGAGCCCGACTCCAGCCTGTGGCAGCGCATCAAGGTGCGCCTGCTGGGGCCCTTCGTGCCCGAGTGGCTGCTGTAGCCGGCGACGTTCAGCGCCTGGCCGCGCGCAGCGCCTTCAGCCGCGCCAGCAGCCATTCGTCGCTGGCCTGCTGGGCCGTGCCGGGGCAGCGGATGGCGTAGGCCTCGCCGGTCATGCTGCTGCGGGTGCCGGCCTTGGCGATGAAGTCCTCGGCGGTCTTGAGCAGGCCGCGGGCATCGAGGTAGTCGAACTTCTGCTGCAGGTGGTCCTGCGCCTTGGCGGCGGGGTGGGCGGTGCCGCCGCGCACGAACTCGCAGCCCGACGTGCCCACGGCGCGCAGCAGGGCGTCGACCTCCTGCCGGGCCACCGGCGCCAGCTGGGCGGCGGCCAGGGCCGGCAGCCAGGCCAGCAGGGCGGCCAGGGCCGGGCCGCGGCGGCGCGGACGCGACGGGCGGTGGCAGGGGGCGGTGGGCAGGGTACGCATCGGCTGGTCCGGCAGGTGGGTCACGGCGGGGATCGCTGCGGGGTGCGGACGATTGTGTCGGACGCCGCCCGGCGTCGCCGGCCGGGTTTTCAGCCGGGTGGCATGGAAGAATCCGGACCCCGATCCCACTCCGGAGCGCACCATGCACCACCGCCATGTCCTGTCCTCCGCCCTGGCCACAGCGCTCGCCCTGGGCCTGGTCGGCGAGGCCACGGCCCAGGCCAAGCCCAAGGAGAAGTGCTACGGCATCTCCAAGGCCGGCACCAACGACTGCGGCAACCTGGCCGGCACCCACACCTGCGCCGGCCAGTCCAAGCGCGACTTCCACCACGGCGACTGGCGCTACGTGCCCAAGGGCACCTGCCGCGACCTGAAGGGCCTGAGCGAGGAAGAAGCCCGCGCCAAGGACGAGGCCGAGGCGAAGAAGTCCGGCTGACGCAGCGATGGCCGCGCTGCGCCATGCCGGCGTCGGCCTGCGCCATGCCCACCACGGCCAGGCGCTGCAGCCGCCGGGGGATGGGCCCGCACCGGCCTTCGTCGAGGTGCATGCCGAGAACTTCTTCGCCGACGGCGGCGCCGCGCTGCAGGACCTGGATGCCGCCCGCGCCGCCTGGCCGTTGAGCCTGCACGGCGTCGGCCTGGGCCTCGGCTCGGCCGCCGGCATCGATGCCTGGCACCTGGACCGGCTGGCGCGGCTGGTCGAGCGTTGCGATCCCGTGCTGGTCAGCGACCACGCCTGCTTCGGCCGCGTGGCACTGCACCCCGGCGGGCCGGTGCTGCATGGCGCCGACCTGCTGCCGATCGCCTTCACGCCCGCGTCGCTGGACATCCTGGCCGGCAACGTCGCCCGGGTGCAGGACCGGCTGCACCGGCCCATCCTGGTGGAGAACCTGGCGGCTTGCCTGCGCTGGGCCGACGACAGCCTGGACGAGCCGGTGTTCCTCAACACGCTGGCCCGGCGCAGCGGCTGCGGCCTGCTGCTGGACGTCAACAACCTGGTCGTGAATGCGCACAATGACCATCCGGGTGACCTGGCGCAGGCCGAGGCCGCCGCCTGCGCCTGGATCGACCGCATCGACGCCGCGGTGGTGGGCGAACTGCACCTCGCCGGCCACGATGCCGGCGGCGACCTGGTGATCGACGACCACGGCAGCGCGGTGCCGGCGGTGGTGTGGCGCGTCTTCGCCCATGCGCTGCGCCGGCTGGGGCCGCGGCCCACGCTCATCGAATGGGACCTGCACCTGCCGCCCTGGCCGGTGCTGCTGGCCGAGGCGGTGCAGGCCCAGGCGCTGATCGATGCCTGCACGGCCGGCGCCGCGGAGACTGCCCGGTGAGCGACGCCATCGCCCGCGAGGCCGCGCGCCAGCGCTGGCTGCTGCAGGCGCTGCGCAGCGCAGACACGCCGCCTGATGCCGGAGACTGGTTGGCCGGGCCGCCGGAACGCCGGCAGGCCGGCCTGCGTGCCTACCAGGCCAATGCAGCGGCCAGTGCGCAGCGGGCGCTGGCGGCGGCCTGCCCGACCATCGAGCAGCTGCTGGGCGAGGCCGCCTTCGCCGCGCTGGCGCAGGCGCTGTGGCAGGCCGCGCCGCCGCAGCGTGGTGACCTGGCGGCCTGGGGCGAGGCGCTGCCCGGCTTCATCGCCGGTGACGCCCAGCTCGCCGAGGAACCCTACCTGGCCGACCTGGCGCGGCTGGACTGGGCCGTGCATGGGGCGCGCCACGCGGCGGACGACGATGCGCCGGTGGCCGGCCTGGGCCTGCTGGGCAGTGCCGATGCGTCCGGCCTGTGGCTGCGCCTGCGCGCCGGCCATGCGGTGCTGCGCTCGGCGCATCCGGTGCACACGCTGTGGGCCGCGCACCAGACCGATGGTGCCGACCGCTTCGCCGCCGCACGTGCGGCGCTGGTCCGGGGCCAGGGCGAGGCTGTGCGCATCCGGCGCGATGGCTGGGCGGTCGCGGTCGAGGCCATCGACCCGGCCACGGCCGGCTTCGAGGCCGACCTGCTGCGCGGCGGCTCGCTGGGCGATGCGCTGGACGCCGCGGCGCCGGGCTTCGCTTTCGACGCCTGGCTGGTCGACAGCCTGCGCTGCGGCGCCCTGGCCGCCGTGCTGCAGGCGCCGCCCGGCGCGGCCTGAAACGGCGACGGCGGTGCAGCCTGCGCTGCACCGCCGTCGTGGCGTGTGGCTTCAGCGGGGACGGGCCCCGCGCCGCATCACTTCTTGGCCGGGCCTTCGCCCTTGGCGACCTCACCGCTCTTGACGGCGGCGGCGGCTTCCTTCTTCACCTCGGCACGGTCCTTGGTGGACTTGGCGTCCTTGCCGGCGTCGGGGCTCGGGCCCTTCTCGATCTTGCCGGCCTTCGCGGCGGCGGCGGCTTCCTTCTTCACCTCGGCGCGGTCCTTGGTGGACTTGGGCGCGGCGGCGGCAGCCGGGCCTTCACCCTTGGCCACGGCACCGGCCTTCACGGCGGAGGCGGCGTCGGCCTTGACCTCGGCGCGGGTGGCGCCCTGGGCCAGGGCGGCCTGGGCGGAGAACAGGGTGGCGACGGCGGCCAGGGCAAACAGCGACTTCTTCATGGACATTCTCCAGGGGGCAACGACGGATTGGGCAGGCCGGGGATGGCCAGGATCACTTCTTGGCTTCTTCCTTCTTGTCGGCCTTCTTCTCGGCCTTGGCATCGGTGTTCTTGTCGGCCTTGCTGGCGGCGGCGGCCGGGGCGCTGGCCTTGTCCTTCATGGGGGCGGCACCGGCGTGCGAGGCGGCTTGGGCGCCGACGGCGAAGGCGGTCAGGATCAGGGCGCTGAAGAGCTTGGTCATGGTCAGTCTCGTTGGTGAGGTCACTGGGTGCTGACAGTGGCGTGGGCCTGGCCGTCGAGCGTTGGGGGTCGTGGCCGCCGGACCTGGTTGCGGGTCGTCGGGCGCACCTGACCACAACGGCTGCAGGCCGCGCCGGTTGACACAGGCCGGTCGCGGCGGTCGCCGGTCCCGGGTCGATACCATGCCGCCGTGCCGAAAGCCTTCCTTGCCGCCGCCGCTGCCCTGGCCATGGCCACCGCTGTCCTGCCGGCCGCTGCAGCGCCCTTCACCCCCACCAGCGACGCCCAGGTGCTGGCCACCGTGCCGGCGCGTGCGCGCGACCCGGCAGCGCGTGAGCTGCTGGCGCTGCGCCAGGCCTGGCAACGGGCCCCGCGTGACCTGGACGCCGCGCTGGCCTATGCCGGGCGCTGCTTCGCCCAGGTGGCGGCCGATGGCGATCCGCGCCAGGTCGGTCATGCCCAGGCGGCGCTGGCGCCCTGGTTCGGCCTGGCCGATCCACCGCCCCCGGTGCGGCTGCTGCGGGCGCAGATCCTGCAGTTCGACCACCAGTTCGACGCCGCCCTGGCCGACCTGGACGCGCTGCTGCGGGTGCAGCCCGGCAACGCCGACGCCTGGGCCTGGCGCGCCGCCATCCACCTGGTGCGCGCCGACTACCGGGAAGCGGGCCGCAGCTGCGACGGCCTGGCGCCACTGGCGCCGCCGCTGGTGGCCGAGGCCTGCGCGGCCCAGGTGGATGCGGCCAACGGCCGGGCGGCTGGTGCGGCCGATGCGCTGCGTGCCGCGCTGGCCGCGTCGCCCGCCGCTGCGCCCGAGACCCGGCTGTGGGTGCTGACCCGCCTGGCCGAGACCGAGGAGCGCCGCGGCGCCTGGGCGGCGGCCGAGGCCGCCTTCCGCGCCGCGCTGGCGCTGGGCGTGACCGATGTCTACCTGCAGGCGGCGCATGCCGACTTCCTGCTCGACCGCGGCCGCGCCGCCGAGGTGCTGGCGCTGCTGAAGGACCGCGGCCAGGCCGACGTGCTGCTGCTGCGGCTGGCGCTGGCGGCGATGGCCACCGGCGATGCCTCGGCGCCCGCCCACGCCCAGGCGCTGGCGGCGCGTTTCGACGCCGCCCGCCAGCGCGGCGATGCCAGCCACCAGAAGGAGGAGGCGCGATTCCTGCTCGGCGTGAAGGGGGATGCGGCGGCGGCGCTGCCGCTGGCCCGGGCCAACTTCGCCCTGCAGAAGGAGCCGGCGGATGCCCGCATCCTGCTGGAGGCCGCGCTGGCCGCCCGCCAGCCGGCGTCGGCCAGGCCGGTGCTGGACTGGATGGCCGCCAGCGGCATCGAGAGCGTGGTGCTGCGCCAGCTGGCCGCACGGCTGGAGGCGCTGCGGTGAACCGGCCGTGGCAGTGGCTGACTGCGCTGATGCTGTCGCTCGTTGCCGGCCTGGCGGCGGCGCACAAGCCGTCGGACAGCTACCTCAGCCTGCAGGTGGACGGCGCCCGGATCACCGGCCGCTGGGACATCGCGCTGCGCGACCTCGACCTGGTGCTGGGGCTGGACGCCGACGGCGACGGCCGCATCACCTGGGGCGAGCTGCGCGTCCGCCATGCCGACATCGCCGCGCTGGCGCAGGCCGGCCTGGCGCTGCAGGCCGACGGCCAGCCCTGCACGCTGGCGGTGGGCCCGCAGCAGGTCGACGAGCACAGCGACGGCGCCTACAGCGTGCTGCCGCTGACCGTGGCCTGCCCGCGCGCGCCGGTGGTGCTGGCGATCGACTACCGGCTGTTCGCCACCGTCGACCCGCAGCACCGCGGCCTGCTGAACCTGGCCACGGCCGGCGGCAGCCGCTCGGCCATCCTGGGCCCGCCCGCGCCGCTGCAGCGCTTCAAGCTGGCCGAGGTCAGCCGCTGGCGCCAGTTCATCGACTACGCGGCCGATGGCGTCTGGCACATCTGGATCGGCTTCGACCACATCCTGTTCCTGCTGGCGCTGCTGCTGCCGGCGGTGGGCGCATGGGGCGCACCTGCTGGGCGGGGCGGCCGGCCGGCGTGGCAGCCGGTGCCGCGGCTGGCGCTGGCGGCCTGGGACGTGCTGCGCGTCGTCACCGCCTTCACGCTGGCGCACTCGGTCACGCTGTCGCTGGCCACGCTGGGCTGGGTGGCGCTGCCGTCGCGCCTGGTCGAGTCGACCATCGCCGCCAGCGTGGTGCTGGCGGCACTGAACAACGTCTGGCCGGTCTTCCAGGGCCGGCGCTGGGCGGTGGCGTTCGGCTTCGGCCTGGTGCACGGCTTCGGCTTCGCCAGCGTACTGGCCGACCTGGGCCTGCCCGCCGATGCCCTGGTGCTGGCGCTGGTGGGCTTCAACCTGGGCGTGGAGGCCGGGCAACTGGCGATCGTGGCCGCCTTCCTGCCGCTGGCCTTCGCGCTGCGGCGCAGCGGCTTCTACCGGCATGTGCTGCTGCTGGGCGGCTCGCTGGCGACCGCGCTGCTGGCCGCGCTGTGGTTCGCCGAGCGGGCGTTCGACCTGCAACCAATCGTGACGTGGGCTCAAGTCTGAAACGCCCGGGCCGAACCTGAGCCAGTGCCCGGTGGTCGGACGGGCGCGGTTCCCAGATTCCTGCGGCCATCGAGGCCCGCAAAGGCGCCCGATTGGCCGATACCTTCGCCCACCAACTGCAGATCCAACCGCGCTTCGGCAACCGCAGCCGGGCGCTCGTCGTCGACGGCCATGCCACTGCCCGCAGCCTGCTTGCCGCGCAACTGCGCGGCCTGGGCGTGGGCCAGGTGCTGCACAGCGCCACCGCGCACGACGCCCGCCAGCACCTGGAGAACCGGGGCGTGGACGTGCTGCTGGTCGAGTACCGGCTCAACGCCGACACCCTGGGCCAGGCGCTGATCGACGAGTGGCGCCGCGACGGCCTGCTGCCGCTGCGCACCGTGGTGGTCATGCTGTCCAGCCAGGCGTCCTACCAGGTGGTGGCCCAGGTGGCCGAGTCGGCGCTGGACGGCTTCGTCATCAAGCCCTTCACGCCGCGCATGCTGGAGGACCGGCTGATCGCCGCCTTCCAGCGCAAGGACGCGCTGCGCGAGATCTACGACGCGGTGGAGGCCGAGGCCCATGCCCAGGCGCTGGGCCTGTGCGAGGCCCTGTACAAGCAGCGCGCCCCGTACTGGACCTACGCCGCCCGCATCGGCGCCGAGCTGGCGTTGCGCCTGGAGCAGCTGGCCCTGGCCGACGCGATGTATGCCGCAGTGCTGGCCGACAAGGCCGTGCCCTGGGCCAAGCTGGGCCTGGCGCGGGTGCTGCAGGCCGGTGGCGACGCGGTGCGGGCGGTGTCGACGATCCAGAACCTGCTGGCCGACGAGCCCACCTATGCCGACGCCTACGACGTGATGGGCCGCATCCATGCCGAGCAGGGCAACCTGGCCGGCGCGATCGAGGCCTACCGCCAGGCGGTGGAGATCACGCCGCACTCGGTGGCGCGGGCGCAGAAGTACGGCATCCTGGCCTGGTACGCGGCCGAGCCCGATGTGGCGCTGGCGGCGCTGGAGCATGCGGCGCGCATCGGCGGTGATTCGCCCCAGTTCGACCACCAGGCCCTGCTGCTGCTGGCGATGGCGCGCTTCCAGAAGGGTGACGCCGCCGGCCTGCAGCAGTGCCAGAAGCAGCTGGACGGCGCGCTGGCGCGCCAGCCCAAGCCGGTGGCCCAGACCGGCGATGCGGCCGACCCGCGCAACGATCGCCTACGCCGCCTGGCCCAGATGGCGCAGGCCCTGGTGGCCGTGCAGGCCAAGGACCGGCCCCTGCTGCAGGCCTGCCTGGTGCCGGTGGCCGACGACCTGCTGGCGCCGGGCTTCGACGTGGAAGCGGCGAGCAACCTGCTGTCGCTGATCGCCACCAGCGATGCCGCTGGCCTGACGCCGCAGCAGGCCGACGACTGGGTGCGCCGGGCCGGCCTGCGCTTCTGTGTCAGCAAGCAGGTCACCGAGATGCTGGCCAAGGCCTGCGATCCGGCGCCGCTGCTGGTGCAGCTGGTGCGTGCCGCCCATGCCGAGATCAACGAGATCAGCCGCACCGCCCTGTCCGAGGGCCTGGCGGGGCGCCACCAGCGCGCGGTGGAGGCGCTGCTGCAGGCGGTGGAGCGCACCCGCAACGCCAAGCTGCTGGAGCTGGCCCAGGCCGCGCTGGAGCGCCACCGCGCCAACATCGCCGCTGCCGAGGCCCTGGCCGAGCGCTGCGGCCTGCTGCAGGCCCTGTGCAGCACGGCCGGGCGCGGTCATCTGCTGGTGCACGATGCCGGCGGCCGGCCACCCGGCGGGCTGGACCTGCCGGCGCGGGGTGCCAGCGCCTGGCGGCGCGACGCGCCAACCGCGCAATCGGCGCCGGCCTGAGCCCCTTCAGAACCCCGCGGCCTGGCCGTCGCGGCGCGAGTCGCTGGCGGCCACGTAGCCGTCGTCGGGGTGGTTGCCCAGCTTCCAGATGAACTGGCCGCTGCCGTAGTCCATGTACGGGTCGTTGGTCACCTCGAACTGGTGGCCCAGCGCCTTCAGCCCGGCCTGCAGCGCCGGCGCCATGGTGTGCTCCAGGTCGATCTTCAGGCCCGTGGCCACCTTCCAGCGCGGCGCGTCGCAGGCGGCCTGGGGCTGCTGGCGGTGCACCAGCATGCGCACCATGGTCTGCAGGTGGCCCTGCGGCTGCATGTTGCCGCCCATCACGCCGAAGGGCATCTGCGGTGCGCCCTCCTTCGTCAGGAAGCCCGGAATGATGGTGTGGAACGGCCGCTTGCCGCCGGCCACCACGTTGGGGTGGGTTTCGTCGAGCGTGAAGCCATGGCCGCGGTTCTGCAGGCTGATGCCGGTGCCCGGCACCACGATGCCGCTGCCGAAGCCCATGTAGTTGCTCTGGATGAAGCTGACCATGCGGCCCTGCTCGTCGGCCGCGCACAGGTAGACCGTGCCGCCGGCCGGCGGCGTGCCGTGCTGGAAGTCCTGCGCCCGCTTCAGGTCGATCAGCTTCGCCCGCTCGGCCAGGTAGCCGTCGCTCAGCAGGTCGGCCGCCGTGACCTGGGTCATCGATGCCGGGTCGGCCACCCAGCGGTAGGTGTCGGCAAAGGCCAGCTTCATCGCCTCGATCTGCAGGTGCTGGCCTTCCAGGCTGTCGACCGGGAAGCGGCCGATGTCCAGGTGGTTCAGCATGCCCAGGGCCATCAGCGCGGCGATGCCCTGGCCGTTGGGCGGGATCTCGTGCACCGTGTGGCCGGCGAAGTCCTTCTGGATGGGCGTGACCCACTCGGGCTGGAAGCCGGCGAGATCCGCCAGCGCCATCGCGCCGCCGTGGGCCTGGGCGTGCTTGACCAGGGCCTCGGCCAGTTCACCGCGGTAGTAGGCCTCGCCGTGGGTCTCGGCGATCTTGCGCAGCGTGGCGCCGGCATCCTTGAAGACGAAGCGCTCGCCGGGCTCGGGCGCGCGGCCGCGCGGCATGAAGGCCTCGGCAAAGCCGGGCAGGTCCTTCAGCAGCGGCACCTGCAGGCCCCACTTGTGCGAGGTGATGCGGCCCACGCCGTGGCCACGCTCGGCCAGCTCGATGGCCGGGGCCAGCAGGTCGCCGAAGGGCAGTTGGCCGAAGCGCTTGCTCAGGGCGGCCCAGCCGGCCACGGCGCCGGGCACGGTGACGGTGTCCCAGCCGCGCAGCGGCAGCTTGTGGCCGTTGGTGTCGCCGTACTTCTGCCGGAAGTAGCCGGGGTTCCAGGCCGCGGGCGCGGTGCCCGAGCTGTTCAGCCCGTGCAGGCCCTGGCCGTCCCACAGGATGGCGAAGCAGTCGCTCCCCAGGCCGTTGGAGATCGGCTCGACGATGGTCAGCGCCGCGGCGGCGGCGATGATCGCGTCAATGGCGTTGCCACCCTGGGCGAGCATGCGCAGGCCCGCCTGCGAGGCCAGCGGGTGCGAGGTGGCGACGACGTTGCGCGCCATCACCGGGCTGCGCACCGTGGGGTAGGGGTTGGTCCAGTCGAAGTTCATGCCCGCATTGTGGCGGGGCGTGGCGCGCTGGCTGTCGCGCGGATTTCCGGCGCGGAATGCGGCCGGTCAGTCGTCGTGCTTCTTGGGCGGCAACGGACGGCCGGGCGCAGGCTGGCCGGTGTGGCGCGGGCGGTCGCCGCCGTCCTGGCGCGGGCCGCGCGGGCCGGCGCCGGCCGGGGCACGCGGGGGCCGCGGCGGGCGGGCCGGGGCGTCGTTGCCTTCCGGCATCGGCGGCAGGTCGGCCTTGCGGATGCGCACCGGCTTGCGTGCCGGGGCCGGGGCCGCGCCGGCCTCGTCGGTCGCGGGGCTGGTGGCCACGGCTGCGCCCTCGCTGGTCGCCAGCGCCTCGGCTGCCGTGGCCAGCGCGCCGGTGTTGCCGGCCGCGCCGCCCGGCTGCGCATCGGCCGGCTCGTCGGCCTTGATTGCCTTGCTGTAGGGTGCCAGCAGCGGCACGAGCTGGCCGTAGACCTTCGGGTTGCCGGCCACCACCTCGCGCTGGTACATGAAGTCGGCGTCGCCGGTGAAGTTGCCGATCAGGCCGCCGGCCTCGGTGATGATCAGCGAGCCGGCGGCGATGTCCCAGGGGTTCAGGCCGGTCTCGAAGAAGCCGTCATACCAGCCGGCGGCCACGTAGCACAGGTCCAGCGCCGCCGCGCCCGGGCGGCGCACGCCGGCACAGGCGGCCATCACCGTCTCGAACATCTTGAGATAGCGCTGGAAGTTGTCGCCCTTGCGGAAGGGGAAGCCGGTGCCGATCAGCGAATCGGCCAGCCGGGTGCGCTTGCTCACCCGCAGGCGCTTGTCGTTGAGGAAGGCGCCACGCCCGCGCGAGGCATAGAACAGGTCGTTGCGGCACGGGTCGTAGACGACAGCCTGCTCGACCTTGCCGCGGAAGGCCAGCGCGATGCTGACCGCGTAGACCGGGAAGCCGTGCAGGAAGTTGGTGGTGCCGTCCAGCGGATCGATGATCCAGACGAAGTCGCTGTGCTTGGCGCCATGGGCGCGGCCCGATTCCTCGGCCAGGATGCCGTGCCCCGGGTAGGCGGTGAGCAGGGTCTCGATGATGGCCTGCTCGGCCAGCTGGTCGACCTCGCTGACGAAATCGTTCGGGCCCTTGCTGCTGATCTTCAGGATGTCCAGGTCCTGCGAGCCCCGGTTGATGATCGCCCCCGCGGCACGCGCGGCCTTGATGGCGATGTTGAGCATGGGGTGCAGGGTCTGCGACATGGGTGGCGGTCCTGTTGATCCGGGAAGGGGTGGGGCAAGGCGGCGGAGAGAAAGAGCGGCCCATCGGGGGGATGGGTCGACAACGTCGACAATCCCCGGGCAAACTCTGGAGTCTACCCGCTCGTGACCGCCAACACACCACTGCCGACGAACGACGGCACCCGTTTCGTGCTGTTGAACACCAGCCATGCCGGCAACGTGGGCGCCGCGGCGCGGGCGATGAAGGTGATGGGCTTCTCCGACCTGGTGCTGGTGGCGCCGCGCCATGCCGACGTGACCAGCCACGAGGACGCGGTGGCGATGGCCAGCGGCGCGGCCGACATCCTGGTGCGCGCGCGCATCGTGCCCACGCTGGCCGACGCGCTGGACGGCATCAGCTTCGCCTGCGCCACCGCGATGACGCCGCGCGACTTCGGCCCGCCCACGGTCGCCCCGCGGGATCGCCTGCCGGCGCTGGCCGCCGAGGTGGCGGCCGGGGCGCAGCGGGTGGCCTTCGTCTTCGGCAGCGAGCGCTACGGCATGGCGAATGCCGATGTCTGGCGCTGCCATGTGTGCCTGAGCATCCCGACCACGCCGGACTACGGCTCGCTGAACCTGGCGCAGGCGCTGCAGTGCATCGCCTACGACTGGCGCTGCGCGCTGGGCGCGTATCCGGTTCAGCCGCGCACGGCGGCCACGCTGCCGGCCGACGGCGCCGCCGTCGCCGGGGCGCTGGACCACTGGCAACAGGTGCTGGAGGCGATCGGCTTCCTCGACCCCGCCGCGCCCAAGCGGCTGATGCCGCGGCTGCAGCAGTTGATCAACCGGGCCCAGCCGACAGCGGAGGAACTGCACATCCTGCGCGGCATCGCGCGGGCGGTGCAGCGCGGCCGGTCCGCTCCCTGAGCGAAGCCGAAGGGCTGCAGCGCAGCGTGGCGCTGCTGATCAGCGCGGCTCGTCCTCGTCGCCGTCGCGCAGCACCGCCTCGCGGGCGCGCTGCTGCAGCGCCTGGTGCAGGGCCGGCAGGTCGTCCGCCAGCGCGGGCACCGGCACCGTGCCGCCCAGGCGCAGCGCGGGCGGTGGCAGGGCGCTCATGTAGGGCTCGTTGAACACCCGACCCAGGTGGCGCAGGTTCAGCATCCCGTTGACGCCGATGCCGGCGACCAGCAGCAGGCCCAGGCCGAGGTTGATCGCCCGCGGGTGCTGGGGCAGCACCTGGCGCAGGTGGGCCCGCAGCAGCAGGGTGGTGATCAGCGCCAGGCCCCACTGGCGCCAGGCCAGCCACGGCAGCGGCCAGCCTGCGGCGGCGGCGGCCAGCGGCAACACGGCGTCCAGCACCTCCCAGACCAGCAGCCAGGCCAGCGCGATGGCCGCATGGCTGGCGAAGTCGAACCCATGGCGGAACAGCTTGCTGCCCAGCGCCCACAGGCCGCACCACAGGGCCAGGCCGGTGGGCAGGCCGAGCAGCCAGGGCAGCCACTCGACGAAGTCGGCACCCGGGTCCAGCCGCAGCCAGCGGTGGCCGGCCTGCACCAGCACCCAGGCGGCCAGCATGGCCCACAGCGCGCGGCCGACGGCCACCGGGCGGGCCAGCGGCAGCTCGGGCGCCACGGGCGCGCCGGCCAGGCGCACGCGCAGGCGCTGGCCGCCCAGTTGCAGCAGTGCGCTTGCCTCGGCCAGCGGCGCCTGCGTGCCGGCCGGCAGCCGGCGTGGTCCGACCTGCACGCCGTTGCGGCTGGCGCCCACCTGCAACTGCAGCAGGCCGTCGGCATCCGGCGCCAGCGTGGCGTGGTGCGGCGCCACGTGCGGGTCGTCCAGCACCAGGGTGTTGTCCAGCGCACGGCCCAGCGACACCGGCCAGGCGTGCACGTCCAGCGTGCGGCGCACCCGGCCGTCGCGGTCGATCAGCTCGATCAGCGCGAGCCGGTCTTCGGGGCGGCCGGTGTCCAACCGAAACCCTCCAGGTAGTGGCGCGTCAGCAGCCGCGCGCTGTCCAGGCTCAGGCCCAGTGCGTCCAGCCGGCCCTGCACGCCGGTGGTCTCGCCGTCCAGCGAGGTGGTCAGCACCGTCAGGTCGACCAGGGCCGGCAGCTTCTTGTAGGCCTGCAGGCAGACCACGGCCCGCATCGGCAGGCCGCCACCAGCGGCCACGGTGCGCTCGGTGCACTGGGCGGCGACGCGGTGGCCGTCGGGGCCGCCCATGTGCTCGTTGTCGAAGCTGGCGGTGTAGCGCTGCTGGAAGCGCAGCGCACCGATGCGGCTGCCGTCGTAGGTCTCGTGGCGCACGCTGATGGCGCCGGTGCGCAGGCGCTCGTCGATGAAGACGGCGCTGTCCATCGTGCAGTCGCTGCGCTCGAACACCACGCCGCGCGTGCCGGCCGGCGCGCCGCTGCCCCAGCAGCGCGAGAAGTTCTCCTGCGGCACGGGAATGCGGTAGCGCGGATGGCCGGCCGCCCGCCACGGCTGGCCGACGAAGCGCGCCACCAGGCCATCCTGGTGCGCCAGCAGCTGGCGCTCGATCTCGGCATGCACCGGCTGGGTGATCGGCTTGGCGTTGCGTCCGCGCGCCAGCAGCGCCTGGGCCAGCGCGCCCGGCACGAGGAAGCTGACCTGCTCGCCATCCCGCCGCGCCGCGACGTTGACGCCCACCAGCCGGCCCTGGCTGTCCAGCGCCGGGCCGCCGCTCATGCCGGCCGACAGCGAGCCGCCGAAGAACAGCGTGGGCAGGTAGTGGCGCTCGGCCAGGCCGTTGTAGGCGCCCTCGGTGACGGCGAAGCCCACGTCCAGCGGATTGCCCAGCGAGAAGATGCGCGCGCCGCGTTCGGGCTCCGCATCCGCCGGGCGGAACGGCACGGCGCCGCGGCCGCGCAGTGGCGCCGGGTCGGCGGGCTTCAGCAGGGCCAGGTCGTGCACCACGTCGATGGCCAGCAGGTCCAGCGCTCCCTGCTGGCCGTCGACCGTGGCATAGACCAGGCGGTGGCGCTGCGGCGCCAGCGCGTAGCTGCTGACCACGTGGTAGTTGGTGATCAGGTGGCCCTCGGGCGTGACCAGGAAGGCCGAGCCCACCGACGACTGGCTGTCCTGCGTCTTGAGCAAGGTGCGCACCTGCAGCAGGCGCGGCTGCATGTCGGCATAGATGCGCTGGCCGGTGCCGGAGACCGATGCCGGCGAAGCGGCCGGGCCGGGCGCTTGTGCGGCCGGCAGCGGCATCGCGGCGGCGCTGGCCGCGGCAGGCGCCGCCGACGGGTCGGCGCCGTGCCCGGTCGCCGGCCAGGCCAGCACCGCGAGGGCCAGGGCCGGCGCCAGCCACGGGGGCTGCCGTTCGGCCCGGCGGGGGCTGGCATGGGTGGTCGAACGGGGCGTGGCGGTCACACGGCCAGTGTAGGCGGCGCCTGCCTGCACGCCCGGCGGTGCCGAACTACACTGGCCGGCCCTCTGCTGGAAATCCACCATGTTCAGCCGCCTCCGAGAAGACATCGCCTGCATCCGCGAGCGCGACCCCGCCGCGCGCTCCGCCTTCGAGGTGCTGACGTGTTACCCGGGCCTGCATGCGGTGATCTGGCACCGCTGGGCGAATGTGGCCTGGCGCCATGGCTTCAAGTGGCTGGGCCGCTTCCTGTCGCACCTGGGCCGCATGCTCACCGGCATCGAGATCCACCCCGGCGCCACCATCGGCCGGCGCGTGTTCATCGACCACGGCATGGGCGTGGTGGTGGGCGAGACCGCCGAGATCGGCGACGACTGCACCATCTACCAGGGCGTGACCCTGGGCGGCACCTCGCTGACCCGCGGCGCCAAGCGCCACCCGACCCTGGGCAAGGGCGTGATCGTCGGCGCCAACAGCCAGGTGCTGGGCGGCTTCACCGTGGGCGATGGCGCCCGCGTGGGCTCGGGCGCGGTGGTGATGAAGCCGGTGCCGCCCGGCGCCACCGCGGTGGGCAACCCGGCGCGCATCATCAAGGCCGACGTGGAGGCCGTGCGCGAGCAGGCCGCGGCCAAGATGGGCTTCTCGGCCTACGGCGTGACCAGCGGCGACGACCCGGTGTCGCAGGCGATGAAGGGCCTGATCGACAACGCCAGCAGCCAGGAGCACCAGATCGCCCTGCTGTGGCAGGCGATCGAGAAGCTGTCCTCGGGTGCGCGTGAACTGCCGGGTTCGCCCTGCGTGCCGCAGGACGCGCAGACGGTCGAGCAGTTCGACGCCGAGCGGCTCAGCCGCCTCGTCAAGTAGGCTTCAGGCCCGTGGCGGTCGGATGGCCGCTCAGGCCCGCACGGGCCTGATTGCAGTCTTGGGCCGGAAGGCCTTGCAGACGGCGTCATCGGTCTCGATGTACGGCCCGCCGATCAGGTCGACGCAGTAGGGCACGGCGGCGAAGATGCCGTGCACCGGCGGCGCGGCGTCGGGCAGGCCCTGCAGCGTCTCGGCAATGCTCTTGGGCTGGCCGGGCAGGTTGATGATCAGCGCCTGCTTGCGGATCACCGCCACCTGGCGGCTCAGGATCGCCGTGGGCACGAAGCGCAGGCTGATCTGGCGCATCTGCTCGCCGAAGCCGGGCATCTCCTTGTCGGCCACCGCCAGCGTGGCCTCGGGCGTCACGTCGCGCGGCGCCGGGCCGGTGCCGCCGGTGGTCAGCACCAGGTGGCAGCCCTGCACGTCGACCAGCTCGCGCAGCGCGGCGCTGATGCCGTCCTGCTCATCGGGGATGAGCCGCGTGACCCAGGTGATCGGGTTCTTCACCGCGCGGCCCAGCCAGTCCTGCAGCGCGGGAATGCCCTTGTCTTCGTAGACACCGGTCGAGGCGCGGTCGCTGATCGAGACCACGCCGATGGTCACGGCGTCGAAGGCGGCGAAAGTGGTGTCAGGCATCGTCGGTCTCGTCGAGGAATTCCTCGGTCTGCAGGGAGGCGCCCGCGGCGTCGATCAGCCAGGGCTTCACGAACTGGAACAGCTCGCGGTAGCCGCGGCCGTTGCGCTGCTCGGGGGCGGCGGCGGCGTCCTTGCGGGCGGCGCGCACCAGGCTGCGCAGGCGCTGCAGGTCGCTGCCCGGGAAGCTGGCGGCCCAGCGCGTCAGCGCCTCGTCGCCGGCGACCAGTTCGTCACGCCAGCGCTCGGCCTCGTGCAGGGCCAGCGTGTCCTTGGCCGAGCCGAGCTTGAAGGCGTCGACCGCCTCGCGCAGCGGGCCGGGGTCGGCAAAGCGCATCTGCTTGCCGATGAACTGCAGCTGGCGGCGCTGGCCTTCAAAGCTCTTGATGCGGCGGTAGGCGTCGATGGCGTCGCGCAGACCGTCGGGCATGGCCAGGTCCTTCAGCCGGCTGACGGGCAAGGCGGCCAGTTCCGCGCCCAGGGCCTGCAGGTCGTGGGCCTGCTGCTTGAGCTTGGTCTTGCTGGGCTTCTCGAAGACGTACGCGTCGGCAGGTTCGGGGGCAGGGCGTTGGCGCATGGGCCGGCAGGGGGTCCTGGTAGGGGCGGGGCCCTATGATTGTCGCCCACCTCGCTCCCAGGCTCGCTGCCTCACCCATGTCCGGATCCACCACCTCCCAGGGTTTCGCCTTCGACCGCGGCCAGTTCCAGCAGATCATCGACGACACCCTGGCGCTGGCGAAGGACCTCGGCGCCAGCGATGCCGCTGCCGAGGTGAGCGAAGGCGCCGGCCTGTCGGTGTCGGTGCGCCTGGGCGAGATCGAGAACGTCGAGCGCAACCGCGACAAGAGCCTGGGCGTCACGGTCTACCTGGGCCAGCGCCGCGGCAACGCCAGCACCAGCGACTTCAGCGCCGACGCCATCCGCCAGACGGTGCGCGCGGCCTACGACATCGCCCGCTTCACCGCCGAAGACCCCGCCGCCGGCCTGCCCGACGCCGAGGACCTGGCCACGCCCGACGTCGCCGGCCTGGACCTGGACCTGTTCCACCCCTGGGCGCTGGATGCCGACGGCGCCGCCGGCCTGGCGCGGCGATGCGAGGACGCGGCGTTTGCCACCAGCCCGAAGATCAGCAACAGCGAGGGCGCGGGCGTGTCGGCGCAGCAGTCGCACTTCTGGGCCGGCAACAGCCGAGGCTTTCGCGGCGGCTACGCCAGCTCGCGCCATTCGCTGTCGGTGGCGCCCATCGCCGGCAAGGGCGCTGCCATGCAGCGCGACGCCTGGTACAGCTCGATGCGCAACGCGATGGAGCTGGCGTCGCCCGAGGCCGTGGGCCGCTATGCCGCCGAGCGCGCGCTGTCGCGGCTGAAGGGCCGCAAGGTGGCGACCTGCGAGGTGCCGGTGCTGTTCGAGAACACGCTCGCCGCGGGCCTGATCGGCAGCCTGGTCGGCGCGCTCAGCGGCGGGTCGTTGTACCGCCGCGCCAGCTTCCTGATCGACAGCGTGGGCACGCCGGTGCTGGCCGACCACCTGGACCTGGACGAGGACCCGCTGGTGCCGCGCGGCAAGGCCAGTGCCGCCTTCGACGACGAGGGCGTGCGCACCCGCCGGCGCCGCGTGGTCGAGGCCGGCGTGGTGCAGGGCTACTTCCTGTCGAGCTACTCGGCGCGCAAGCTGGGCCTGCGCACCACCGGCCATGCCGGCGGCTCGCAGAACCTGGTGCTGACCAGCCGCAGGACACAGCCAGGCGACCACCTGGACGAGATGCTGCGCAAGCTGCACCGCGGCCTGTTCGTCACCGAGTTGATGGGCCAGGGCGTCAACGGCGTCACCGGCGACTACTCGCGTGGCGCCGCCGGCTATTGGGTCGAGGGCGGGCGCATCGTGCACCCGGTGCACGAGGTGACCATCGCCGGCAACCTGAAGGACATGCTGCGCCAGATCACCGCGGTGGGCGCCGACGCCTATGTCTCGGGCGGGCGCAGCGTGGGGTCGGTGCTGCTGGCGACGATGAAGGTCGCCGGGTCCTGACCCGGCAACCGGGCCGGGCGGCGGCCGGGTTTCACCGGGCGGATGGGGGGTGACGCCCCCCTAGAATCCCTGGCTTTGTGTCCGCCGTCCCGGCGGGTGCGCCTCTGGAGATTTCCTCATGGTCATGGAGCGTCGTTCCTTCGTTCGTGGTGCCGGCCTGGCCGGCGTGCTGGCCGCCGGCATCGCCCCTGCGGTGCATGCGCAGGCGGCGATCCGCTGGCGCCTGGCGTCGAGCTTTCCCAAATCGCTGGACACCCTGTACGGCGCGGCCGAGGTCTTCGCCAAGAAGGTCAGCGAGATGTCGGGCGGCAAGTTCCAGATCAGCGTGCATGCCGGCGGCGAGCTGATGCCTGCCTTCGGCGTGGTCGACGGCGTGCAGAACGCCACCGTCGAGATGGCCCACACGGCACCGTACTACTTCGTCGGCAAGGACGTCACCTTCGCCCTGGGCTGCGCCATCCCCTTCGGCCTGAACTCGCGCCAGATGACCGCCTGGATGCTGGAGGGCAACGGCCTGAAGCTGATGCGCGAGTTCTACGCGAACTACAACATCATCAACTTCCCCGGCGGCAACACCGGCGCCCAGATGGGCGGCTGGTACCGCAAGCCGATCAACAGCCTGGCCGACCTGAAGGGCCTGCGCTTCCGCACCGTGGGCGTCACCGGCCAGGTGCTGGAGCGCCTCGGCGTGGTGGTGCAGGCGCTGCCCGGCGGCGAGATCTACCAGGCGCTGGAAAAGGGCACGATCGACGCGGCCGAATGGGTGGGCCCCTACGACGACCTGAAGCTGGGCTTCAACAAGGTGGCGCCGAACTACGCCTACCCGGCGTTCTGGGAGGGCGGCCCGCAGATCGACTTCTTCATCAACCAGAAGGCGTTCGCCGCGCTGCCGGCCGAGTACCGGGCGATGATCGAGGCCGCGGCCACCGAGGCCCATGTCGACATGCAGGCCAAGTACGACGCCAAGAATCCCACCGCCCTGCGCACCCTGGTGGCCGGCGGCACCAAGCTGTTCCGCTACCCGAAGGACGCGATGGAGGCCGGCTTCAAGGAAGCCAGCGCGCTGTACAGCGAGCTGGCGGGCAAGAACCCGGCCTGGAAGAAGATCTACGAGGACTTCGTCAAGTTCCGCGCCGACCAGAACCTGTGGTTCCGCTTCGCCGAGGCCGGCTTCGACGACTTCATGCAGGCCCAGAAGCTGTGATGCGCCGCGGGCTGTGACGCAGCCCGCCGCCTGAGCCTGCCGTCCAGGGACGAAGGCCCCGCCGGTGCAAACCGCGGGGCCTTCTGCGTTGGGGGTGTGGTCCGGCTACTTGCCCGGTGCGCTGGCGGGCTTGCCGAACAGCGCGTCCATGTCCATCTTCTCGTCCTTGGGTTGGTCGGCCGGCTGCACCTCGATCACCACGCTGCTGGTGTCGACTTCCTTCTTCTTCGCGATGCCGCCCGAGACGATGTTCGGGAACGCGATGATCAGGCCGACCATGATGATCTGGACGATCACGAACGGCACTGCGCCCCAGTAGATCTGGCCGGTGGTCACGCCGGCCACCGTCTTGCCGGTGACGCGGTCGGTGTAGTCCTTGTCCGGCGCCACGCTGCGCAGGAAGAACAGCGCAAAGCCGAAAGGCGGGTGCATGAAGCTGGTTTGCATGTTCACCGCCAGCAGCACGCCGAACCACACCAGATCGATGCCCAGCTTCTCGGCCACCGGTGCCAGCAGCGGCACGACGATGAAGCTCAGCTCGAAAAAGTCGAGGAAGAAGGCCAGCAGGAAGATCAGGATGTTCACCACGATCAGGAAGCCGACCTGGCCGCCAGGCAGGCTGGTGAGCAGGTGCTCGACCCATTTCGGTCCGTCCACGCCCTGGAACGACAGGCTGAAGACGGTCGAGCCGATCAGGATGAACAGCACGAAGCACGACAGCTTCATCGTCTGGTCCATCGCCGAGCGCAGCAGGCCCAGGTCGAGCCGACGACGCGACAGCGCCATGACGAGGGCGCCGGCCGCGCCCATCGCGCCACCCTCGGTGGGCGTGGCCACCCCGAGGAAGATGGTGCCCAGCACCAGGAAGATCAGTGCCAGCGGCGGGATCAGCACGAAGGTCACCCGTTCGGCCATGCGCGACAGCAGCTTGAGCTTCAGCCCCTTGTTCAGCACGGCCAGCACGAAGGCCAGGCCGACGCCCACGCTCATGGACAACACGATCAACTCGTCAGTGGGCATGGTGTCCGGGCGGGTCTTGCCGTAGGCGATGCCCGCGGCCACCGACACCAGAGCCAGCAGCGCCAGCGAGCGCAGGCCCGGCGTGCCATCGTCTTCGCGGATGGTGCGCGCCTCGGCTGGCAGCGCCGGCGTCCAGGCGGGGCGGAAGATCGCCACCAGCGCGATGAAGCCGACGTACATGCCGGTGAGCACGAAGCCAGGCACGAAGGCGCCCTTGTACAGGTCACCGACGCTGCGGCCGAGCTGGTCGGCCATGATGATCAGCACCAGCGAGGGCGGGATGATCTGCGCCAGCGTGCCCGAGGCGGCGATGACGCCGGAGGCGATGCGCCGGTCGTAGCCATAGCGCAGCATGATCGGCAGTGAGATCAGCCCCATGCTGATCACCGACGCCGCCACCACGCCGGTGGTGGCCGCCAGCATCGCGCCGACCAGGATCACTGCGAAGGCCAGGCCGCCGCGGACCGGGCCGAACAGCTGGCCGATGGTGTCGAGCAGGTCCTCCGCCATGCCGGACCGTTCGAGGATCAGGCCCATGAAGGTGAAGAACGGGATCGCCAGCAGCGTCTCGTTCTGCATGATGCCGAAGATGCGCAGCGGAAGGGCCTGCAACAGACTGGCCGGCAGCATGCCGGTCTCGATGCCGATGAAACCGAACAGCAGGCCGCAGGCGGCCAGCGAGAAGGCGACCGGGAAGCCGACCAGCAGGAAGACGACCAGCCCCACGAACATCAGCGGGGCCATGTTGGCGTGCAGGAACTCGATCATCGTGCACCCCCGCGGGCAGCGGCTGCCGCCTCGGCTTCGGCCCGCAGGCGGATGACCTCGGCCAGTTCCTCCTCGGGTGTGCGCGCCTTGCCCTTGTCTGCCGGGTCAGGTCCGAGTCCCTGGAGGAACGCGACGCGCTTGACCAACTCGGACAGCGTCTGCAGACCCAGCAGCAGGAAGCCTGCCGGTACGAGCGCATAGACCGGCCACCGGATCAGGCCGCCGGCATTGGACGACATCTCGCCGGTGACGAAGGCCTGGGCCACCAGCGGCCAGACCAGGACCACCACCGCCAGCACGAAGGGCAGCAGGAAGAAGACGAAGCCGAAGATCTCGACCTTGACCTGGGTGCGGCGGCTGAAGCGGCCGAGCACCACGTCGATCTTGACGTGCTCCTGGCGCAGCAGGGTGTAGCCCGATGCCAGCAGGAACACCGCGGCGAACAGGTACCACTGCACTTCCAGGAAGGCGTTGGAGGTGAGGCTGAAGGCCTTGCGGGCGCTGGCATTGACGGCGCTGATCAGCACGGCGGCCAGCACCAGCCAGGAGACCCAGCGGCCGACCTGCTCGTTGAGGCGGTCGATGGCGCGGGAGAACGACAGGAGGGGGGCCACGTCTGCTCCAGGGAGGAAGGGTTGTCGGTGGGGCCGGGTGGACGAGGCCCCCCGGCAATCACATCAGCAGATGTTCGCCCGCATTCTCGCCGCCCAGCACGACGTAATTGACCTTGCGCAGGTCCGCAAGAACCCGACCCCCGGCGTAGCTGATGCTGCTCTGCAGGTCCTCGTGCATCTCGCGCAGCGTGTCGGCGAGGTGGCCCTTGATGGGTTCGAGGATGCGCTTGCCCTCGACATGCTTGTATTCACCCTTGTTGAAGTCGCTGGCCGAGCCGTAGTACTCCTTGTAGCGCTTGCCGTCGACCTCCACCGTCTGGCCGGGTGACTCCTCATGGCCGGCGAACAGCGAGCCCACCATCACCATCGACGCGCCGAAGCGCACGCTCTTGGCGATGTCGCCGTGGTGGCGGATGCCGCCGTCGGCGACGATCGGCTTGCTGGCCACGCGGGCACACCACTTCAGCGCGCTCAGCTGCCAGCCGCCGGTGCCGAAGCCGGTCTTCAGCCGGGTGATGCAGACCTTGCCCGGGCCGATGCCGACCTTGGTGGCGTCGGCGCCCCAGTTCTCCAGGTCGATCACGCCCTCGGGCGTGCCCACGTTGCCGGCGATGACGAAGGCGTCGGGCAGCTTCTGCTTGATGTGGGCGATCATGCGCCGCACGCTCTCGGCATGGCCGTGGGCGATGTCGATGGTCACGTAGTCGGCGCCGATGCCGGTGGTGGCCAGCTGGTCGATCACCGCCGCGTCGGCCGGCTTCACGCCGGCGCTGATCGACACGAACAGGCCCTTCTCGCGCATGCGCCGGGCGTAGGCCACGGTGTCCAGGTCGAAGCGGTGCATCACGTAGAAGTGGCCGCTGGCGGCCAGCTGCTCGGTGATGGCTTCGTCGACCACCGTCTTCATGTTGGCCGGCACCACCGGCAGCTTGAAGCGACGCGGGCCGAACTGCACCGAGGTGTCGCACTCGGCGCGGCTGTCCACCCGGCACTGGCGCGGCAGCAGCAGGATGTTGTCGTAGTCGAAGATGTCCATGGCAGGGGTTCTC
>Ga0116179_1000124_pt1 | contig 57633 bp, 44 predicted proteins | sample AD_UKC071_MetaG_FD_89751 | JGI IMG/M metagenome (GOLD analysis project Ga0116179, IMG submission 89751) | Active sludge microbial communities of municipal wastewater-treating anaerobic digesters from USA - AD_UKC071_MetaG | ecosystem: Engineered > Bioreactor > Anaerobic > Digestate | place: USA...
CACCCGCCCCGCCCCATGCCGTCTCGCCGCCGCACTTCACCGAGACACGGTCGTGACGCCGAGACACACGGGGACCGACTGTGTTTCGAGGTAGAGGCTGTGTCTCGCGGTTGAGGCTCCCCGCCGCATCGCGGCGCGCGCCGCGCAGCTGTGCTGCCGTAGCTTTGCACCCGACCGGCGCCGGGCACGGCGCTGCACCGAGACGGACCCGGCCGATACGGATGCCGCCGGAGCCGCCGGAGCCGCCGGAGCCGCGGAGCAGCGGAGTCGCAACCGCGGCAACCGCGGCAACCGCGCTGGGCGGGGCAGCGCGCGGCGCTAGGCCGAGGCGGGCACCGCATGCGCCGCGCACGGCAGCGCGTCGCACGACTCGCACACGACCGCCTGCGTGCGGCACGAGGCATCCACGCAGTTCGCGGTGCGACTCGTCGCGGCGCCGCACCCGACGCAGACGCCGATGACGGCGGCGTCGCCGGTGAAGTCCATCGAGCCGCGGCCGTCGAAGACGTAGAGCGAGCCGTCCCAGAGGCCGTCGTCGCCGTAGCGCTCGCCGTAGCGCACGACGCCGCCGGCGATCTGGTAGACCTCGCTGAAGCCGCGGTCGATCATCAGCGACGAGAGCACCTCGCAGCGGATGCCGCCGGTGCAGTAGGTCACGATCGGGCGGTCCTTGAGGTGGTCGTACGCGCCCGAGTCGAGCACGCTCACGAAGTCGCGGGTCGTCTCGACCGGCGGCACGATCGCGCCGCGGAACCGGCCGATCTGCGCCTCGATCTGGTTGCGACCGTCGAAGAACACCACGTCGTCGCCGCGGGCATCGACGAGCTCGTGCACCTGATCGGGCGAGAGCGGGATGCCGCCGCCGACCACGCCCGCCGCGTCGACGCGCAGCGCCTCCGGCGCCCCGAACGACACGATCTCTTCGCGGACCTTGACCACGAGGCCCGGAAAATCGCTGCTCTGCAGCCACGGCACGGGACGGCGCTTGGGGGTGCGCTTCGTGTCTTCGGGCTCGAAGCCCGTGCCCTCGCTCCACTTCACGTCGAGGCCGGCGAAGGGCGCGTACTCGGCGGTCGCGCGCGCGTACGCCTTGCACGCCTCGAGCTCGCCCCCGACGGTGCCGTTGATGCCCTGCGACGAGATCAGGATGCGCCCGCGCAGGCCCAGCGACTCGCACAGGGCGCGCTGCCAGAGGCGCACGGCCTCCGGGTCGGCGACGGGGGCGAACGCGTAGTACAGCAGAATCTTGGGCACGGCCATGGCGCTATTCTCGCAGGCCGCACCCGAACGCCCGCTGGGTCGGGCGCGTGCTGGGTCGGGCGCGTGCTGGGTCGGGCGCGTGCTGGGTCGGACGCCCGCTGGGTCGGACGCCCGCTGGGTCGGGCGCGTGCTGGGTCCGACCCACGCTGGCCCGAACGCGCGCCGGGCCGAACGCCCGCCGCAGCGGTGCGCCCGGCCCAGCACGGGAAGCGGCGTCTACGCCTTGGCGAAGCCGCGGGCGGTCTCGAGCAGCAGGCGCGCGCCGAAGCCGGTCGCGCCCTTCGGCCGCCAGGCCTCGTCGGCGTCGACGGCCATCGTGCCGGCGATGTCGAGGTGCGCCCACGGCGTCTTGCGCGTGAAGTGGTCGAGGAACAGGGCCGCGGTGGTCGCGCCCGCGTAGCGGCCGCCGATGTTCGACAGGTCGGCGATGTCGGAGTCGAGCTGCGGGCGGTACTTCCGCTCCAGCGGCAGCTGCCACAGCGGCTCGCCGGTGGCGGCGGATGCCGCGAGCGTGAGGTCGATCACGCGCTGGTCGTTGCCGAGCACCGGAGCGGTCGACTGGCCGAGCGCCATCAGCGCGGCACCGGTGAGCGTCGCGATGTCGATGATCGCGTCGACGCCCTCCTCCACGGCGAGGGCGATGGCATCCATCATGACGAGGCGTCCCTCGGCGTCGGTGTTCTTCACCTCGACGGTGGTGCCGTCGCGCGCGGTGAGCACGTCGCCGAGCTTGTACGCCGTGCCCGACGGCATGTTGTCGGTGCACATGAGCCAGCCGGTGACGGATGCCGTGGCCCCCGCATCGCGCAGACCCGTGAAGGCGCCCAGCACGGCGGCCGCGCCGCCCATGTCCATCTTCATGAGCAGGTGCATCGGGTCGGAGGGCTTGAGCGAGATGCCGCCCGAGTCGTACATGATGCCCTTGCCGACGAGGCCGAGGTGGCCGGTCGCCTCGCCCTCGGGGCGGTACGTGAGCTTGATCATGCGCGGCTCTTCGGCGCTGCCCTGGTTGACGCCGAGCAGGCCGCCGCAGCCGAGCTCGGTGAGGGCGGCCTTGTCGAACAGCTCGACGCCGAAGCCGAAGCGCTCGCCCAGCTCGACGGCGATGTCGCCGAGCCGGGTGGCCGTCAGGTGGCTGGGGGGCGTGTTCGCGAGGTCGCGGGCGATCACCGCGCTGCGAGCGCACACACGTGCGGCGGCGAGCGCGCCGGCAACGGCGGCGCCGGATGCCTCGGCCCCGGGCACCGAGAAGCTCGCGGCCTCGAGGGCGACGGCCTTCGGGTCGCTCTTCAGTGCGGTGTAGCTGTAGCGGGCGAGCAGCGCGCCCTCGCTCAGCACTCCGGCCGCGGTGGCGGCATCGACATCGCCCAGCGCGCCGACGCTCAGGCCGATGCGCGCGTGGCGGGCCGCGGCCCGCGCGAACGTCGCCGCGAGGTCGCGCAGGGCCGCGGCATCCACCTCGGCCGCCTCGCCCGCGCCGACGGCGACGAGCTCGGGGCCCTCGGCCTGCGGCAGCACGAGCGAGGAGCCGGCCTTGCCGGTGAATCCGGCGCGCTCGAGGGCGGCGCGGTCGAGGCCGAGCTCGGCGGGCACCTCGCCCTCGGCGAAGACCGCGAAGCCGAGGGCGTCGGCGGCCGCCGCGTCGAGGGCACCGACGGTGACGGTGACGGCATCGAGGGCGGCGAGGGCGGGAACGGGGGCAGAAGAACTCATGCGTCACTCTCCGGGTTCAGGGGGATGGTGGTATCGACCGTATCGTTGTCGTCGGGTTCGAGCGTGGTGGGAAGCTCTCCGGCGATGCGGCCCGGCATGCGGGTCGCGGGCACGATCGCCAGCAGCGCGAGCGCGCCGAGCCCGAGCAGCGAGTACTGGAGGGCGCGCAGGCGCGCCTCGGCGTTGAGCTCGATGGCCGCGGCGACCTCCGCCGGTGTGGCCGACGTGTTCGCCAGCGCCTGCTCGAGCTGGTCGTTGGTGAGGAAGTTCGTGTCGTCGAAGTTGACCTCTGAGATGAGCTGGGGTGAGATCTCGGGATGCTCCGTGGCCGCGGTCGCGACCAGCGATGCCAGCATGCCCACGGCGAACGCGCTGGCCACCGCGATGCCCACCGAGCCCGAGAGGTTGTGCACCAGGCCGCGCCACGCGCCGACGTCGCCCGCGAGCGCCTTGGGCGCCGACGAGAGCAGCGTGTTGAACACGAGCGCCACGATCGCCCCCTGGCCGAGGCCGAGCAGGATCAGCCCGATCACGATGAACAGCTGGCCCCAGTCGCCGCGGATGCTGAACGCGAGCAGCGTCAGGGCCCCGGCGACCACCACGAAGCCCGAGGCGGCGAGCACGCGGGGCGCGAACCGGCTGTAGAGCACGGCCACGAACGTCGAGGCGAGGAAGATCGAGAGCGTGTAGGGGATGATCGAGAACGAGGTCTGGATGCCCGTGAGTCCCTGCACCACCTGCATGTAGAGGGGGATCAGGAAGTTCGCGGCGGTGCCGACGAACAGCATGATCGCCATGCACGCGGTCACGGCCAGCTCCGAGCTCGTGGCGAGCACCCGCAGGTCGAAGATGCGCGAGCGCCGCTGCCTCTGCCGCCGGGCGATCCAGACGAAGAAGCCCTGGCCCACGACGAGGCCGAGGATGATCAGCAGCGGGGCGGGCGAGACGCCGAGCACATCGAAGGGCGCCGCGTCGGTGGCCTGCCAGACGCCCCAGCTCGCGAGGCCCGAGAACCCGAAGCTGAGCAGGATGATGCTGATGGCGGCGAGGATCGCGCCGGCCCAGTCGATCCCCAGATCAGGCTGCGGGGGCACCTTCTTGAGGCGGAAGCTCAGGAGCAGGTTCACGACGCCGAGCACCACCACGAGGGCGAAGCTGTAGCGCCAGCCGATGCTCGCGGCGAACCAGCCGGCGATGAGGAGGGCGAGCACGCCCGCCGCCGGGATGGCGGCGGCGAGCAGGCCGATCGCGCGCGCCTGCTGCGCGCCGCTGTAGCTGGTGGCGATGAACACCGTGAGCGCGGGCGCGATGAGCGCGATCACGGCGCCCGACGAGGCCTGCGCGATGAAGAGCATCGCCGGGCTCTGGCTCAGCGCCACGGCGGCCATCGCGCTCGCGTGGATCGCGACGGCGATCTGGAAGACGCGGCGGGTGCCGAAGCGCGAGCCGATCTTCGCTCCGAGCAGGATGAACGCGGCCATCGCGAAGGTGCCGGCGGTGATCGCGGTGCCGACCGAGGTGGCCGGGGTGTCCAGATCGCTGGTGATGCCGGCCATCGAGACGGTGAGCGCGTTGACCGCGAACGACGCTTGGATCTGCGTGAGGACGACGACGATGAGGGGTATCCACGACGTCTTCGCCGGCACAGTGGCGGACGGCGCGGAAGCGTGCGAAGCGTGCATGTGGCTCCGATCAGTGTTCGTGACCCGCTGCAGACCTGAGTCGTGCCACTAATGTGATCGGCGTGGACCCCATCGTCAGCACGCTCCTGATCCTAGTGCTGGCGATCGTCGCGTTCATATCGGGAAAAGTGCCGCTCGGGGTCACCGCGATCGGCGTGGCCCTCGCCCTGTTCTTCACGGGCGTGCTCACGCTCCCCGAGGCGCTCGCCGGCTTCGGCGACTCCACGGTGCTGTTCATCGCGGCGCTGTTCGTCGTGAGCGATGCGCTCGATGCCACGGGGGTGACCGCATGGGCCGGCGGACAGGTCATCGGCCGGGCCGGCGCCAAGCGCCTGCCGCTGCTGCTGCTCATCTGCCTGCTCGTCGCGCTCGTGACCGCGCTGATCAGCGTGAACGGCGCCGTCGCCGCCCTCCTGCCGCTCGTCGTGGTGGTGGCGACCCGGGCGGGCATCGCGCCCTCGCGGCTGCTGCTCCCGCTCGCGTTCACGGCGCACGCGGGCTCGCTCCTGATGCTGACCGGCACGCCCGTGAACATCATCGTCTCCGACTTCGCGGAGGACGCGGGCGGGCGGGCGTTCGGGTTCTTCGAGTTCGGCGCCGTCGGGGTGCCCCTGGTTGCCGGCACGATCCTCATCATCGCCCTGTTCGGCGACCGGCTGGTGCCCGAGCGCCGCGCCGCCGTCATGTCGACCGACCTCAGCCAGCACGCGCAGACGCTGCGCGAGCAGTACGCGCTGTCGGTGGATGCCGGCGCCCTGCTGGGCCCGCACAGCGGGGTGAGCGAGGTCGTGATCCCCCCGCGCTCGCCGCTGATCGGCCTGCATGTCTTCCAGGGCATGTGCACGCCGAGCGGCGACCTCGTGGTCCTGGCGGTGCGCCGCGGCGAAGACGCCCTCGAGGGCCCCGACGCGGTGCTTCGCTCCGGCGACACGCTGCTCCTGCAGGGCTCGTGGGACGACCTCGATCAGCACACGTCCGGCGCCGACGTGCTGGTGGTCAACGCCCCGGCGCAGATTCGCCGGTCTGTGCCCCTGGGCAGGGGCGCGAAGCGCGCGATCACCATCCTCGTGCTGATGGTCGCGCTGCTGGCAACGGGCATCGTGCCGGCGGCGGTCGCCGCGCTGCTGGCCGCGTGCGCGCTGGTGCTCACCCGGACCGTCACGCCCGCGCAGGCGTACCGCTCCATCTCGTGGACGACGATCGTGCTGATCGCCGGCATGATTCCCCTGTCGACCGCGTTCATCCAGACCGGCGCGGCCGAGCTGATCGCGGGGTGGATGCTCGCGGTGCTCGGCGACGCCAGCCCGCACGTGGTGCTCCTGGCGCTGTGCGTGCTCACGGTGGTGCTCGGGCAGCTGATCAGCAACACGGCGACCGTGCTCATCGTCGCGCCGATCTCGATCGCGGTGGCGCACACCCTGGAGCTGTCGGTGCTGCCGTTCATGATGGCGCTCACGGTCGCGGGGGCCGCCTCGTTCCTGACGCCGATCGCGACCCCGGCGAACCTGATGGTGATGGAGCCCGCGGGCTACCGCTTCGGCGACTACTGGAAGCTCGGTCTGCCGCTGGCGCTGTTCTTCATCGCGATCGCGGTGTTCTACGTGCCCCTGCTCTGGCCGTTCTGAGCTGCGCCGCACACGCGGGGGTTGGGCATGTCGGTGGTGCGAAGTACCCTTGTGATCTGCGAAATGATGCCGTGGCGTGGCATCCATGGTCGTGACCGCCCCCACCTTCGGAGACCCCGTGCTTGGCAAACTGCTGTTCCGCTCGCTGAAGCCCTACAAATGGCTGCTGCTGGGCGTGCTGATCTTTCAATTCATCTCGGCGATGGCGTCGCTGTTTCTTCCGCGCCTGAACGCCGACATCATCGACAAGGGCGTCGCCACGGGCGACACCGGCTACATCTGGTCGACCGGCACCTTCATGCTCGCGATCTCGCTCGCGCAGATCACGTGCTCGATCATCGCGACGTACTTCGCGGCGCGGGCGGCGATGGCCGCGGGCCGCGACATCCGCCGCGACGTCTACGAGAAGGTCAGCGCGTTCTCTGAGCGCGAGGTCTCGCAGTTCGGCCCGGGCTCGCTGATCACCCGCAACACGAACGACGTGCAGCAGGTGCAGATGCTGGCGATGATGGGCGCCACCATGCTGGTGACCGCGCCGCTGCTGGCGATCGGCGGCATCATCATGGCGCTGCAGCAGGACGTGGGCCTCAGCTGGCTGATCGCCGTCGCCGTGCCCGGCCTGCTGCTGGTCGCGACGCTGATCGTCAGCCGCATGGTGCCGCTGTTCCGGGCGTTCCAGGCCAAGCTGGATGCCATCAACCGGATCCTGCGCGAGCAGCTGACCGGCGTGCGCGTCGTGCGCGCGTTCGTGCGCGAGAGCATCGAGGCCGAGCGCTTCCGCGAGGCGAACCACGACATCATGGTGGTCGGGCGCAAGGTCGGCTCGTTGTTCGTGCTGCTGTTTCCGCTCGCGATGCTCGTGCTGAACGTCACGGTGGTCGGGGTGATCTGGTTCGGCGGCATCCAGGTGGATGCCGGGGCCGTCGAGATCGGCACGCTGTTCGCGTTCATGCAGTACGTCGGGCAGATCCTCATGGGCGTGCTCATGGCCACCTTCATGACGATCATGATTCCGCGCGCCGCCGTGTCGGCCGAGCGCATCAGCGAGGTGCTCGCGAGCGAGTCGACGCTGCGACGCCCCGAGCACCCGGTGACCGAGTTTCCGACGCCGGGCACGGTCGCGTTCCGCGGCGCCGCGTTCACGTACCCGGGCGCCGAGGCGGCGGTGCTCGCAGACATCACGTTCGATGCCGCGCGCGGCGAGACGGTGGCCATCGTCGGCTCGACCGGCTCCGGCAAGTCCACGCTCATCTCGCTCATCCCGCGCCTGTTCGACGTGACGGCCGGCAGCGTGGCGGTCGGCGGCGTCGACGTGCGAGAGGCCGACCTCGATCGACTGTGGCGGAGCATCGGGCTCGTGCCGCAGCGGCCGTTCCTGTTCACGGGGACCGTGGCATCCAATCTGCGCTTCGGTCGGGAAGAGGCCACCGACGACGAGCTGTGGCACGCGCTCGAGATCGCGCAGGGGCGCGAGTTCGTCGAGGCGATGGACGGCCGGCTTGCGGCGCGCATCGCCCAGGGCGGCACCAACGTCTCGGGCGGGCAGCGCCAGCGCCTGGCGATCGCCCGCGCCATCGTGCACCAGCCGGAGATCCTCGTGTTCGACGACTCGTTCTCGGCGCTCGACCTGACCACCGACGCGCGCCTGCGGCAGGCGCTGTGGCGGGCGCTGCCGCAGACGACGAAGATCGTCGTCGCGCAGCGAGTGTCGACCATCACCGACGCCGACCGCATCGTCGTGCTGGAGGACGGCCGGATGGTCGGGCTCGGCACGCATGAGGAGCTGCTGGAGCGCAGCGTCACCTATCGCGAGATCGTGCAGTCGCAGCTGGGGGTCGAGGCATGAGCACGCCAGACCTGACGACCGAGGAGGAGCGCCTCGAGCTCGAGCTCGCCGAGCAGGCGCGCCTGGGCGCCGACGACTGGTCGAGCGTCGCCCCCGGCAAGGCCGCGAACTTCGGCCGCAGCTTCGGCCGGCTCATCGGGCTGCTGAAGCCCCACGCCTTCGGCTTCACCTTCGTGTCGCTGCTCGGCGCGATCAGCGTCGTCATGGCCGTGATCGCCCCCAAGGTGCTCGGCGAGGCGACGAACATCATCTTCGAGGGCGCCGTCTCGGCCGCGCTCGGCGGGCAGTTCCCCACAGGGGCGACGCAGGCCGACGTGGTCGCCGCGCTGCAGGCGGCCGGCCAGAACGACTTCGCGGCCATGGTCGCCGCCATGAGCCACTTCGTCGTGGGCGCCGGCGTCGACTTCGCCGCGCTCGCCGTCGTCATCCGCTGGGTGCTGATGCTCTACGTGGCCTCGGCGCTGCTCGGCTGGCTGCAGGGCTTCGTGATCAACGTGATCATGGTGCGCACGATGTTCCAGCTCCGCGCCGACGTCGAGGCCAAGATCAACCGCATGCCGCTCTCGTACTTCGACAAGGTGCAGCGCGGCGAGCTCATCTCGCGCGTCACCAACGACATCGACAACATCACGCAGACGATGCAGCAGTCGCTCTCGACCGTCGTCACCTCGGTGCTCACCGTCGTCGGCGTGCTCGTGATGATGTTCTCCATCTCGTGGCAGCTCGCGATCGTGGCGCTCGTCTCGCTGCCGCTCATGGCGGTGATCTTCGGCATCATCGGCCCGCGCTCGCAGAAGGCCTTCGGCATCCAGTGGCGCAAGGTCGGCCGCCTGAACGCGCGCGTCGAGGAGTCGTTCTCGGGTCACGCCCTCGTGAAGGTGTTCGGTCGCGAAGCCGACTCCCGCGCGAAGTTCGACGCCGACAACCAGGAGCTGTTCGAGGCGAGCTTCAAGGCGCAGTTCCTCTCCGGGATGATCATGCCGGGCATGATGTTCATCGGCAACCTCACCTACGTCGGCATCGCCGTGCTCGGCGGCCTCATGGTGGCCAGCGGACAGCTGCGCCTGGGCGATGTGCAGGCGTTCATCCAGTACTCGCAGCAGTTCACCCAGCCCCTCTCGGAGCTCGGCGGCATGGCGGCGGTCGTGCAGTCGGGCACCGCCTCGGCCGAGCGGGTGTTCGACCTGCTCGATGCCGAAGAGCAGGAGCCCGACGACCCGAACGCGCCGAAGCTGGTCGACGGCGAGGGCGTCATCGAGTTCAGGAACGTGCGGTTCTCCTACGACCCGGAGCGCCCGCTCATCACCGATCTCTCATTCCGGGTCGAGCCCGGGCAGACGGTCGCGATCGTGGGGCCGACCGGCGCGGGCAAGACGACGCTGGTCAACCTGATCATGCGCTTCTACGAGCTGGATGGCGGGCAGATCCTGCTCGATGGGCAGGACATCGCGGCGCTGACGCGAGACGACGTGCGCTCGCGCACGGGCATGGTGCTGCAGGACCCGTGGCTGTTCGCCGGGACGATCCGCGAGAACATCCGCTACGGCAAGGAGACGGCATCCGATCAGGAGATCGTGGATGCCGCGGTGGCGACCCGCGTCGACCGCTTCGTGCACTCGCTGCCGGACGGGTACGACACCGTGCTCGACGAGGATGCGTCGAACGTCTCGGCCGGCGAGAAGCAGCTGATCACGATCGCGCGCGCGTTCGTGGCGCAGCCCTCGGTGCTGATCCTCGACGAGGCGACCTCGTCGGTCGACACGCGCACCGAGCTGCTCCTGCAGCACGCGATGGCGGCGCTGCGCAAGGGGCGCACCTCGTTCGTGATCGCGCACCGGCTGTCGACGATCCGCGACGCCGACCTGATCCTCGTGATGGAGCACGGCGACATCGTCGAGCAGGGCACGCACGAGGAGCTCATCGCCCGCGAGGGCGCGTACTGGCGCCTGTACGTCTCGCAGTTCGAGCAGGCGGCCAGCGACCTCGACGCGGAGGGCGTCTCGCACGAGGGCGCGATGGACGACGACGCGACGGCCGAGGGCGCGACGGGCGAGGGCGTCCGGGCTGACGCGTCCGAAGGCGTCGCGGCAGACGCGCCAGCCGAGACCACCGACACCCCCGAGGCCGTCGAGTCGCCCGAGGCGGCCGCCGCACCCGGCGCCAGCGAGCCCGGCGCGCACGCCGAGCCGACACCTGGGGAGGCGCCCGCCGGCGGAGCGTGATCGCCCGCGGCCGCGCTCAGCGCAGCCCGAGCAGCTCGAGCGGATGCGTCAGGCGCTACCAGGGGCTCGGGCCGTTGATCTCGGCGGCGAGCTCCAGGGGCACGGTCGTCGTGTTCAGGGGACCGGCGACGCGCGCCTCGCCGACGGTGGCTCCGGCATCGCGCTGCCCGTCGATCTCGATCGAGCTGGTCGCGGTGCCCGCGCTGCCGTTCCACCCGACGAGCATCGCGTCCTCAGCGAGCACCACATCGACAACCTCGCCCCAGGCGGTGCGCACCTCGCCCGCGGGCGTGCCCGCCGCAATCGCGGCGTACGGCTGCAGATCGAGCTCGGCGGCGTCGAACAGCGCCCGGGTCGCGGCCGAGCGGTCGTCCGAGGTGGGCTGATCGAGCACCACGGCGTACACGGTGACCGTGGTGTCGCCGACGGTGACGTGCTTGGCGGCGAGCAGGTTGCGGCCGTTGAGAAAGCCGGTCTTCAGGCCGACGACGCCGGGATCGGCGAGCAGCTCGTTCGTGTTCTTGACCAGGCCCGCGCCCGGCAGCTCGGCGGTGCGCTGGGCGACGATCTCGGCGATCACCGGGTGCGCCATCGCCAGCTCGCCGAGCTGCAGCAGCGCCTCGGGCGTGGCGGTGTTGCCCTGGCCGATGCCCGAGGGGTCGGCGATCGTGATGTCGCGCACACCGTGGCGCACGAGCCACTCGTTCGCGGCGCGCGCATAGACCTGCGGCGAGGGGTAGAGCGTGCTGGTGAGGCGCTCGGCGTAGTTGCCCGCCGAGCCGATCAGCAGGCCCTGCAGCAGCTGGTACTGGGTGAGCGTGCCGCCGACGGGCACGGGCAGCACCGACTCGCCGCTGCGGTTCAGCTGCCACATCCGCGCCTGATCAGCGGCGGTGAAGCGGTATTCGGGGCCCTGCTCGCCGAGCGCGAGCGGCTGCTCGTCGAGCACGACCAGCGCGGTGACGAGCTTGGCGATGCTCGCCATCGCGGTGCGATCGACGGTGGATGCCGCATCCCCCGAGACGCCCCCGACGCCGACCGCGGCGCTGCCCACCTCGGGCCAGACCGGCGTGAGCTCCGGCGCGGGCGCGACGGTGAGCCCGATCACCTCTGGGGTGGGCGGGAGCGCGTGCAGCGGCCACAGGAGCGTGCCGCCGGCGTAGGTCGCGACCACGGCGACGGCGAGGCCGAGCGGCACGAGCACGCCCGGCCGCCACGGGCTGCGCCGCGGCGGCCGCGTGATCAGGGTGTCGAACTCGTTGCCGAAGCTCGCCTCGACCGGGCCCGTGCCCAGGCGCTCGGGCTCGACCCAGGAGAGCGCCCGGGCGGGGGCCGGAGACGCGGGCGCTGGGGAGGCGGGAGCTTGGGGAGGCACGGGCCTACGGTACCCGACGCGGCCGAGGCTATACTTGAGCCACACAACACGGGAGTCCGGTAGGCCGGGCTGAGAGGAAGCGACACACGCTTCGACCGTTGAACCTGATCTGGATCATGCCAGCGCAGGGAGATCATGATGCAAGAGTGCTTCGTTCGATGGGCGGCCGCGTGGCGGCGCCGTCGCGCGGCGCGCGTCTTGTGCGCGTTCCCCACCGCTGGTCGCACACAAGGAGCGAGAATCTCATGAGTACGACCATCCCCACCCCCACCCCGGCCGCGGCCGGCACGGCGAGCAACCGGGCGAAGCCGGTCTGGCGCTGGCGCGTCGTCGACATCGTCGTGGCGAGCGTCATCGGCGTCGCGGCGGGGCTCATCTTCATGGCCTGGGGCGTCGGATACCTCGGCCCGAAGGCGATCCTCGAGCCGCTGCTGCCGGGCCTGCAGGGCCTGCTCGACGGCCCCTGGCTGTTCGCCGGCGTGCTCGGCGCGCTGATCATCCGCAAGCCCGGCGCGGCGGTCTACACCGAGCTGCTCGCGGCCGTGGTCTCGGCGCTCGTGGGCAACCAGTGGGGCGGGCTCCTCACGATCGAGGCCGGCCTCGTGCAGGGCCTCGGCGCCGAGCTCATCTTCCTGCTGTTCTTCTACAAGCGCTGGAGCCTGCCCGTCGCGGTGCTCGCGGGCGCCGGCGCCGGCATCTTCGGCGCCCTGAACAACATGGTGTTCTGGTACGCCGGCTCCGATGTGACGTTCACGGTCGTGTACCTCGTGAGCTCGACGATCTCGGGCGCCGTCATCGCCGGTGGCCTCTCGTGGGTGCTCGCGCGCGGCCTGGCCGCGACCGGCGCGCTCAGCCGCTTCGCCTCCGGCCGCAGCGCGGAACGGGTCTGAGCCGTGGGCTCGGGCATCTCGCAGCGGTGAGCACCGCCGGCACGCGCCCCGTCCGCATCGATGCGCAGGGCTGGGGGTGGCGACACGCGGGCCGGGCGGCCTGGGCCGTCGCCGGCCTCGAGCTGCGCATCGAGCCGGGCGAGCGCGTGCTGCTGCTCGGCGCCTCCGGCTCGGGCAAGTCGACGCTGCTGCACGGCCTCGCCGGCGTGCTCGGTGGCGACGAGGAAGGCGAGGCGGCGGGTGCGCTGCTCGTGGACGGCGCGCCCGCGGCCTCGGCTCGCGGCCGCGCCGGCCTCGTGCTGCAAGACCCCGACTCGCAGGTGATCCTCGCGCGCGTCGGCGACGACGTCGCTTTCGGCTGCGAGAACCTGGGCGTGCCGCGCGAGCAGATCTGGCCCCGCGTGCACGACGCGCTCGGCGCCGTCGGCCTCGACGTCGCGCTCGACCGGCCCACCAAGGCGCTCTCGGGCGGGCAGAAGCAGCGGCTCGCCCTCGCGGGCGCCGTCGCCATGCGCCCGGGCCTGCTGCTGCTCGACGAGCCGACCGCCAACCTCGACCCGCAGGGCGTCGGCGAGGTCGTCCGCGCCGTCGAGCGGGTGCTCCATGCGACGGGCGCGACCCTCGTCGTGGTCGAGCACCGCGTCGAGGCGTGGCTGCCGCTCGTCGATCGCGTCATCGTGCTCGGGGCGGGCGAGGGCGGCACCACGGTGATGGCCGACGGCTCGCCGGAGGCCGTGCTGCGCGGCATGGGTGCGGCCCTGTCGGCAGCGGGCGTGTGGGTGCCCGGGTTCGGGCCGAGTCATCCATCGCCGCCCCCCGCAACCGGCGGCGAGACGCTGCTGGATGCCGCCGACCTCGCGATCTCGCGGGTACATCGGCCGCGCAGGATGAGCGACGCGGCGTTCGCGCCCAACGTCGTCGCGCGCGAGATCGCGCTCGAGGTGCGGGCGGGCTCGGTGCTCGCGGTGACGGGGCCGAACGGGGCGGGCAAGTCGACGCTCGGCCTCACGATCGCCGGGCTGCTCGCGCCGGTCGCGGGCCGGGTGCACGCCGCGCCCACGCTGGCGGGCGGGCTCGGCCCCGACCCGATGCGCTGGCGATCGCGAGAGCTGCTGACCCGCATCGGCACCGTGTTTCAAGACCCGGAGCACCAGCTGCTGGCAGCCACCGTCCGCGGCGAGCTGGAGGTGGGCCCCCGGGCGCTGGGTCTCGGCCAGGCCGAGATGGACGCCCGGATCGAGCCGCTGCTCGAGCGCCTGCGCCTGGACCGGCTGGCCCGCGCGAACCCGTACACGCTCTCGGGCGGCGAGAAGCGGCGGCTCACGGTGGCGGCGGCGCTCGCGACGGCGCCGCGGATGCTCGTGCTCGACGAGCCCACGTTCGGGCAGGACGCCCGCACCTGGGCCGAGCTGGTGGCACTCCTCGCCGAGCTTCGCGACGAGGGCACGGGCATCGCCGTCGTCACGCACGACGACGAGGTCGTGCGCGCGCTGCACGCGACGCGGCACGCGCTGGAGGTGCAGCGATGAGCGATTCCTCCTCGCCCTTCGCGAGCGAGCGCACCGCCGAGGCGCCGCGCAGCTGGCTCGCGCGCGTGAATCCGGTCGCCAAGCTCGCCGCCAGCGCGGTGATCGCCCTGCCGCTCGTGTTCACGCTCGACACCGTCTCGGCCGCGGTCGCCGTGGTGCTCGAGTGCGTGCTGTTCCTGTTCGCCGGGCTCTCGTGGCGCACGTTCTGGCTCCGCACCGCGCCCGTGTGGATCGCCGCGCCGCTGACCGGCATCACCATCGCCCTCTACGGCAGAAGCTCCGGCACCGTCTACTTCGAGTGGCTCATCATGCGCGTCTCGGAGGGATCCCTCGAGCTCGCGCTCGCGACCTTCCTCCGCGTGCTCGCCATCGCGCTGCCCTCGGTCGTGCTGTTCGTCACGGTCGATCCCACCGACCTCGCCGACGGGCTCGCCCAGGTGTGGCGCCTGCCGGCCCGCTTCGTGATGGGCGCCCTCGCGGGGCTGCGCATGGTGGGCCTGTTCATCGACGACTGGCGCGCGCTCGAGCTCGCCCGCCGCGCCCGCGGCGTCGCCGACGCCGGGCGCCTGCGCCGCTTCGTCGGCATGGCGTTCGCGCTGCTCGTGCTCTCGATCCGCCGCGGCTCCAAGCTCGCCACCGCGATGGAGGCCCGCGGCTTCGGCGCAGACATCCCCCGCACCTTCGCGCGCGAGTCGCGCTTCGGCGCGAGCGAGTGGATGCTGATCGCCATCGCCGCGGCGGTCTCGATCGTCGCGGTCGCCGCCGCCGTCGCGACGGGCGCGTTCAACTTCATCCTCGGTCCGCAGGAGTAGCCGCGCGGCTCACGTCTCGTTCCACAGCTCCCGGTAGTACGCCATCCGCTCGGGGTCGGGCGCGACGCCGTAGGCCGCGACGAGGGCTTCCTCCCAGCCTGGGCCGTAGTTCCACTCGGTGCTCATGGCGGCGACGGCGATGTCGGCCCAGCGATCGGCGACCCCCAGCGCGCCGAGGTCGACGTGCCCGGCCGGGCGCCCGTCATCGCCGATGAGCGTGTTCGGGCAGCACGCGTCGCCGTGGCATACGACGAGGCGGTCGACGGGTGGCGGGGTGCGCAGGCGGGCAGGCACCTGGATGCCGCGGCCCGCCGCGTTCGCGATCCTCGCCTGCACCGACCAGTCGAACGGGCACTCGGCCACCGGCAGGGCGTCGTGCAGGGCGCGCAGCCCGGCGCCCACCGCGCGCACCGCGCGCGCGGGGTCGGCGATCCAGCGCGGCGCGGCCGCGCTCTCGCCCGGCAGCGCCGCCGTCACGAGCCATTCGTGGGTGCGGTCGGCGCCGTGCTCGAGCACGCGTGGAACCACGAGGCATCCACCCGCCCATGCGAGGCGCGCGGCCTCGCCGGCCATTGTCGTCTCGTCGTTTCGCGGGCCCCATTTGATGAAGCGGCCGTCGTCGGCGCGGAACGTCACCCCGCCGAGCCCGTTGAGCCACACCGGGGTCAGCCGCGCGCCGCGGGCGAGCGCGGCGACCTTGGGCGGGACCGGAGCGTCGGGCGGGGGAATGCTCACCACCACAGTCTGCCGCGGGCTCGGCCCGTCGGGGGTCTGGCCTGTCGCCGGGTCTGGCATGTCGTGGGGATCGGCCTGGCGCGGGCGCAGCCGCCGAGGGCTCAGCGCAGTGCGCGCTCCAGCGCGGCCTGCAGCAGGTGCGCGTGATTCTGCTCGGGGTCGCGCACGCTGAACAGCAGGGTGACGACCGGATCGTCGGCGATCTGCCGCGCCAGCTCGGCGACCGCGGGGTTCGCCCGCAACTCGGCGCCGTAGTCGACCGCGAACTGCTCCCAGCTCTCGTCGCCGCCGTGGAAGCGCTTGCGCAGCTCCGTGCTCGGCGCCGCCTCCTTCGCCCAGATGTCGATGGCGGCGCGCTCCTTGGTGAGCCCGCGGGGCCAGAGGCGATCCACCAGCACGCGCACGCCGTCGTCCGGCGCTGCCGGCTCGTAGACCCGCTTGATCCTGAACTGCACCATGCCCTCATCGTGGCATGCGCGCCGCGCGGGGTCGAGGCCGGGTGCCGCGGGCGCGCCGCCTGTGGCGGGGCATATGCTGGGCGCTGTGAGGCCCATGACCGCCGGGTCATGCCCCAAGCACATGACCTCACCGCACACGACTTCAAAGGAGAAGCGCATGCACCTCGAAGGATCCAGCGCAATCGTCACCGGCGGCGCCAGCGGCCTCGGCCTCGCGACCGCCCGTCGACTCGCCGCGGAGGGCGCGATCGTCACGATCATCGACCTGCCCTCATCGCGCGGCGCGGAGGTGGCCGCCGAGCTCGGCGGGGTCTTCGCCCCGACCGATGTCGCCGACACCCAGGGGGTCACGGCGGCGGTGGCGCAGGCATCCGCGCTCGGCCCGCTGCGCGTGGCCGTCAACTGCGCGGGCATCGGCGCCTCGAGCAAGGTGCTCGACCGCGAGAGCCAGCCGCTGCCGCTCGAGCCGTTCGAGCGGGTGCTGCGGGTCAACCTGTTCGGCACCTACAACGTGCTCAGCCAGGCGGCCGGGGCGATGGCGGCGACCGAGCCAGACCGCGAGAGCGGTGACCGCGGCGTGATCATCAACACGGCCTCCGTCGCGGCGTTCGACGGGCAGATCGGCCAGCCCGGCTACTCGGCCTCGAAGGGCGGCGTGCACGCGATGACGCTGCCGATCGCGCGCGAGCTGGCGCGCTACGGCATCCGGGTCGTCACGATCGCGCCCGGCGTCATGGAGACGCCGATGGTGGCCGGCATGTCTGCGCCGCTGCGCGAGAGCCTCGGCGCGCAGGTGCCGTTCCCGAAGCGGCTCGGCCGCCCCGACGAGTACGCCGCGCTCGCGATGCACATCGTCGCCAACGGCTACCTCAACGGCGAGACCATCCGCCTCGACGGCGCGATCCGCATGGCGCCCAAGTAGGCCGACACGCGCACGCGGTGCGCCCGGCGCCGCGGCATCCGCAGCGCACCCGATTCGCCGCACGCGACGAGGCGTGCACAGCAGGGAGGACCCCATGACCGCACCACTTGCAGGCAAGACGATCCTGATGTCGGGCGGCAGCCGCGGCATCGGCCTGGCGATCGCGCTGCGCGCGGCCGCCGACGGCGCCAACATCGCGCTGCTGGCGAAGACCGACACCCCCGACCCGCGCCTGCCGGGCACCATCCATACGGCGGCCGACGCGATTCGCGCCGCGGGCGGCACCGCGCTGGCGATCGTCGGCGACGTGCGCAGCGACGACGACATCACCGAGGCGGTCATGAAGACGCAGGGCGAGTTCGGCGGGATCGACATCGTGGTCAACAACGCGAGCGTGCTGAGCCTGGCGGGCTCGCTCGATCTCGACGCGAAGCGCTACGACCTGATGCAGGACGTCAACGTGCGCGGCACCTTCATGCTCTCGCGCGCTGCCATTCCGATGCTTCGCGAGGCGGCGAACCCGCACATCCTCTCGCTCAGCCCGCCGCTGAACATCACCCCGCGCTGGCTCGGGGCGCACGTCGGCTACACGCTGGCGAAGTACGGGATGTCGATGGTGACGCTGGGGCTCGCGGCCGAGTTCGCGCACGACGGCATCGCGGCGAACACGCTGTGGCCCGCGACGACGATCCAGACCGCGGCGATCGCGAACAGCCCGATGGGGGAGCAGCTGATGGCGGTGAGCCGCACGCCCGAGATCTACGCCGACGCCGCCTACGAGGTGCTCACGCAGCCGGCGGCGACGTTCACGGGCCACTCGCTCGTCGTCGAGGAGGTGCTGGCCGCGGCCGGGGTCACCGACCTGTCGAAGTACTCGCCCGGCGTGCCCGAGGAGCGGCTGCGCCGCGACATCTTCCTCGACTGAGGCCGCGTTCGTCGTGCGCCGGGCGGCATCGGCCCACGGCCGACCGGTCGGGCCCGCGGTGACGCGGACCCTGCGCCCGGCGGGCGCGGTCAGCCGCGCGCGGCGAGTTCGCGGCGCCGCATGAGCACGAGCGATGCCGCGGTCCCCGCCACGACGACGCCGACGAGCCACCACAGCCCTCGGGCGTCGACCGCATCCTGCACCACGGTCGGCGCGGCGACCAGCGGCGAGAGGTTCACGGCCCACTCGGGCAGCTGGAACAGCGCGCCGAACAGGCCGAGGAGGATCCCGAGCATCACCAGCGTCCAGCCGAGCGGGATCGTCGTGCGGGGCACGAGCACGAAGAGCAGGGCCGTGAGCGCCACGAAGACGGCCGCCGCGAGGGCCTGCCCGCCGGCGGTCACGAGCGCGTCGTGCGCGAGCGACCAGTCGGTGCCGCGCGCCAGCACGCCGAGGACCGCGCCGAGCAGGCCCGCGGCGGCGACGTAGACGATCCCCACCCCGGCGATCAGCAGGTAGCTCGTCAGCCACCGCACCCGGTCGACCGGCGCCGAGAGCATCAGCTCGGCCGTGCCGTGCACCTCGTCCTGCCGCGCGCGGCACACAGTCTGCACGCCCGCGCAGGCGGCAAGCAGCCCGACGATCATGAAGAAGATCACCACCATGCCCTGTCCGAGCCCGCCGCCCCCGGCCAGCGTATCCAGCAGGTGCTGCACGGCGGGGATGTTGGTGCTGAGCGAGTCGAGGACCGAGCCGAGGCTCGTGGCGAGCAGGCCGGTGATCAGGCCCCCGATCGCCCAGCCCAGCAGCGACCCCCAGCTCTGGCGCCAGACGATCGTGATCGGCGTCGAGAAGGTCGTCTCGCGCGCCCACGCGCGGCCCGGCCGCGCGTGCAGCAGCGCCTCGCCCGTGTCGCGGCCGGCCTGCAGCGCGAGCGCGGCGGCGGCCAGCGCGAGGGCCGCGACGACGCAGAGCCCCAGCGGCCACAGCAGGTTGTCGGCGAACGGCCTGGAGTTCTCGGCCCAGCCGAAGGGCGAGAGCCACGCGAGCCACGAGCTCGTGATCCGCTGCAGGTCGCCGCTCGGCGTGCCGAGCGCGTTGCCGATGCCGGCGAGCAGAAACGTGATGAGCAGCACCCAGACCGCGATCGAGTTCGCCGCCCGCGAGGTGTGCACAAGCTGCGCCGACGCGAGGCCGACACCGAGGAAGCACAGCCCGACGGCACCCGACGCAAGGCCGGCGACGAGGCATCCGAACGGGTCGTAGCCCGCGCCGGCGAACGAGACGAACACGAGCGCGGTCAGCACGAGGTTGGCGAGGGTGCCGTGGATCATGGTGGCCAGCAGCGGCGTGATGCGGCTCGCTGGGGTGGCGCCGATCAGCTCGGCGCGGCCCTGCTCCTCTTCGGCGCGGGTGTGGCGCACGGCGAGGAACGTGCTCATGAACGCGGCCATCATCGCGAGGAAGGGCAGGATCAGGAAGAGGGTGAAGGCGTCGAGCCCGGCGCCGGAGGGCAGCCCGCGAAAGAGCATGATGACCGGATTGGCCATCACCGCCGCGAGCACCTCGACGCGATCCTTCTCGTCGCCGTAGGCCGACGCGACGCCGCTCACCGACGACGCCGCGAGTGCGGCGGTGCCGAGCAGCCACAGCAGCAGCTGCACCCAGTCTCGGCGCAGGCGCTGCGCGAGGAGGGCCCGCATCATGGCCGTGCGCCCCCGGCACGCTCGCCGGCCGCGGCCTGGCCCCGGGCGGGCGTGCCCGGCATCTGGTCGCCATAGTGCCGCAGGAACAGCTCTTCGAGCGAGGGCGGTGCGATCCGCAGACCCCGCACCTGGTGCGCGGCGAGCAGCGGGAGCACCGACGTCACGGCGTCGCTGTCGACGGTGAACCGCGCCCGCCCGCTCGTGAGCGCGCCGTCGTGCGCGGCCGGGATGCTCGCCAGGAGCGAGAGGTCGTCCGCCTCGAACGAGATCTCGGTGCGGGTGAGGTGTCGCAGCTCGTCGAGGGTGCCCGACTCGACGATGCGCCCGGCGCGGATGATCGACACCCGGTCGCAGAGCACCTCCACCTCCGAGAGGATGTGGCTCGACAGCAGCACGGTCGCGCCGCGCGCACGCAGGCGCGCGATCTCGTCGCGGAACACGACCTCCATCAGGGGATCGAGCCCGCTGGTCGGCTCGTCGAAGACGTAGAGCTCGGCCGGCACCGCGAGCGCCGCGATCAGCGCCACCTTCTGCCGGTTCCCCTTCGAATACGCCCGGCCCTTCGTGCGCGGATCGAGCGCGAAGGCATCCTGCAGCCGCGCCCGCTCCGCGCGATACTCGGGATGCCGCGTGCGCGCGCCGCGCAGCCGGGCGAGGTAGTCGATCGCCTCGCCGCCCGTGAGGTTCGGCCACAGGCTCACGTCGCCCGGCACGGCGGCGATGCGCCGGTGCAGCCTCGCCGCATCCCGCCACGGATCGGCGTCGAAGACCCGTGCGGTGCCGCCGCTGGCGCGGGCGAGGCCGAGCAGGATGCGGATCGTGGTGGACTTTCCGGCGCCGTTCGGGCCGAGGAATCCATGCACCTCGCCAGAGGCGACCGCAAGGTCGAGGCCGTCGAGGGCGCGGGTGCGGCCGTAGCGCTTGTGCAAGGCGCTCGTGTGGATGACGCTGCTCATGGCACCAGACCGTACGCCTGTCGCTCGACCATCGGAAGGGCCGGTGCGGGGCGGTTTTCGGAGCCGCGTGCATGGTGGGTGAGACGCGTCGTGCCCGGCCGGATGCTCCCGGCCGGGCACGACGTCAGGTGCGGCTGCTGCGCCGCCGGCGGGCTAGCGCGCGCCGCGCTCGCCGCCGGAGCGAAGCGTCGCGATCGTCTCCGACCACACGGCCGCGTCGCCGACGAGCTGCGGGATGGAGACGCGGTCGGCGTAGTCGCCGTGGCGGGCGAGCAGCGCGGTGCCGACGTCCTTCGGCTCGGCCGTCACGGCGAACAGGTCGAGGACCTCGTCGCTGATCAGCCCGGTCATCCGCTGCCAGCGGTCGGGGCTCTTCTCGATCGACAGCGCGTGCAGGCGGTCGCCCAGCTCGCCAATGTCGTGCGCCTCCCAGACGCCCCGATAGCTCGGGGTGCTGCCGTAGAAGGCGACCTGGTAGCGGATCCGCTCGCGGTTTGCCGCGAGCTCCTCCTCGGTGGCGCCCGTGATCAGGAAGCCGCCCGCGGTGATCGCGAGGTCGTCCCGGCTGCGGCCGCCCTTCTCGAGGCCGCGATCGATCGCGGGCATCATGACCTTGTCCATGTACTCGCGGGTCCAGAATCCGTGCAGCACGATGCCGTCGGCAACCTCGGCAGCGGCCTCGGTGAGGAGCGGGCCGACCGAGGCGAGCCACACGGCGGGCGGGGCCTGGGTGTGGGTCTCGGGGACGAAGTACTCGGTCATCAGCGAGTGCTCGTAGAACTCGCCCTTGAACGCGAGCGGCTCGCCCGTGCGCCACGACTCCCAGATCTCCTTCATCGCCACCACGAACTCGCGCATGCGCGCGGTGGGGTGCGACCAGGGCATCGAGAAGCGGCGCGTGACGTGCGCGCGCACCTGCGTGCCGAGGCCGAGGTGGAAGCGGCCTCCGCTGAGCTCGTTCAGCCCGTGCGCCGCGTATGCCGCGGTCATCGGCGTGCGCGCGAACGCGACCGCGATCTTGGTGCCCAGGTCCATGCCGGGCGCGTGCTGGCTGGCGACGGCCGACGCGACGAACGGGTCGAACTTGACCTCGGCGGCGAAGATGCCGTCGAAGCCGAGCTCGTTGGCGAGCTCTGATGCGCCCTTGATCTCGCTGAGGTTGCCCGGCAGGCCGGTGTCGACGATCACGGCTACTTCGCCAGCTGGCTCGAGAACGGCGAGGCCGGCAGTCCCTCGGCGAGGGGGCGGAAGTCCTCCTCCATCGCCCCCGCGAGGTCGTCGAACTCCCACGGCTGCTCGTTCTGCACGCTCGTGATCTCTTCGGGCACGTTGTACAGGCCGACCTTGTAGCCGCCGGCGGAGACGACGCGGCTCGTGAGCCAGGACGAGCGCTCGCTGGCGAGGTACGCGGCGAGCGGCGCGATGTTGTCGGGCGACATGCGCGGGTCGACCGCGGCTTCGGCGCTGCCGGCGCTGCCGACGCGCTTCGAGTCCGGGATGGTGGCGGTCAGGCGGGTCGCCGCGCTCGGGGCGATCGCGTTCGCGGTCACGCCGTAGCGGGCCATGCCCTGCGCCAGCGAGTAGGTCAGGCCGACGATGCCCATCTTGGCCGCCGCGTAGTTCGGCTGGCCGGGCGAGCCGTGCAGGCCCGAGACGGACGTGAAGTTGATGATGCGGTAGTTGCCCTCCGGGTTGCGCTGCTCGCGCCAGTACGCGGTGGCCGGGCGGAGGGTGCTGTAGTGACCCTTCAGGTGCACGCGGATGACCGCGTCCCAGTCCTTCTCCTCGAGGTTGAACATCATGCGGTCGCGGAGGATGCCCGCGACGTTCACGACGATGTCGAGGCCACCGTAGGTGTCGATGGCGGTGCGCACGAGGCGCTCGCCGGTGGCCACGTCGGCGATGTCGCCGCCGTCGCTGACCGCGTGACCGCCCGCGGCGACGATCTCGTCTGCCACCTTCTGCGCGGGGCCCGTGTCGCCGCCCGTGCCGTCGGGATTCGCACCGAGGTCGTTGATGACCAGGCGCGCGCCCTCGCGTGCGAAGTAGCGCGAGATCGCTGCGCCGATCCCGTTGCCGCCGCCGGTGATGATGGCGATTCTGCCCTCAAGAGCTCCCATGACTACTCACTTCCTTGTGATTGCGTACAGCCGTGATTGTGTACAGACACTGACCCTCGGGCGCCCGTAATCTCTGCAGGCGAGGCCGGTCTCGGTCACACTAACATTGCGGTCTCGCGTTTGTATACATTAGGGTCGGCTTGTGCTGGGCGATTGAGGCTGCGCCACCTGCCACCCTCTTCGAACCCGGCACCTCGCACGTGAACGGCGAGGCGTTGTGCGCCCGGAGAACCATTCCGCGGAGCGCTCCGGCACCCAGCAGTTCAGCACACAGAGATCAGTACACAGAGAAGTGTTGATGCCTGTGCCGCGTGAAGACGATGGACGTCTGCACGCACGCGCAGGCATCTGCTCGGAGGGAGCACGCATGTCAGCAGGACCTGTCCCAAAGCCCATTCCCGAGACGAAGGAGTTCTGGGAAGGGACGTTGCGCGGAGAGCTGCGCATCCCGCGCTGCAGCGCGTGTGATCGTCTCTTCTTCTACCCGCGCGCGTACTGCCCCTTCTGCTCCTCGGACGCCATCGTCTGGGAGACCGCATCGGGCGACGCGACGTTGACCTCGTACGTCATCAACCACCGTCCGTTCCCCGACTTCGAGTCGAGCGAGCCGCAGATCATCGCGCTCGTCACCCTCGCCGAGGGCGTTCGCATGATGACCAACCTGCGCGGCGTCGAGCCCAACCCGGAAGCGCTGTCGCTCGGCATGCCCCTCACCGTTCGCTTTGAGCCTCGTGGCGACCAAGCACTGCCCATGTTCGTCCCGAAAGAGGTGAAGTAATGCTGAAGAGCATGCACGGTGGAAACATCGCAATCGTCGGTGCGGCCGAGACCGATGAGGTCGGCGTCCTGCCCAACACGTCCGTCTACGAGCTGCACGCCAACGCCGCCGTCCGCGCCCTCGCCGACGCGGGCCTGACGGTCGCCGACGTCGACGGCTTCGCCACGACGATGCCGAACGCGCTGGAGGTCGCCCACTACCTGGGCATCCGTCCCAGCTGGCTCGACGGCACGATGGTCGGCGGCTGCAGCTACATGCTGCACGTGCGTCACGCCGCCGCCGCGATCGCCACCGGTGCGGCATCCGTCGTGCTGATCACCCACGGTGAGTCGGGTCGTTCGCGTGTGGGCATGCCTCCCATGGTGCGCAACCCCTCGTCGCCCGCGGGCCAGTTCGAGCAGCCCTTCGGCGCGCTCGCGCCGTACGCGTCGTTCACCACGCCCGTGATGTCGTTCCTCGAGAGCCGTGGCCTGACCCGTCGCGACATGGCCGAGGTCGTCGCCACCCAGCGTGAGTGGGCGATCCCGAACGAGCGCGCGTTCCGTCGCAAGCCGATCACGGTCGACGAGATCCTCGCCGACAAGCCGCTCTCGTACCCCTTCACCAAGGACATGATCTGCGTCGTCACCGACGGCGGCGGCGCGCTGGTGCTCGTGAGCGCCGAGCGCGCGAAGGACATGAACCTCGCGAAGCCTCCCGTGTACCTGATGGGTTCGGGCGAGGCCACCGAGAGCCCGATCGTCTCGCAGATGGACGACCTGAACAGCTTCGGAGCATTCCGTCGCTCGAGCAAGGACGCGTTCGAGAGCGCCGGCATGACGCCGGACGACATCGACCACGCCATGTTCTACGACGCGTTCGCGCACCTGCCGCTCTACATGCTCGAAGACCTCGGCTTCGTCGGCCGTGGCGAGTCGGGCGCGTTCTACGCTGAGGGGCACTCGCGCCCCGGCGGTCGCCTGCCGATCAACACCACCGGTGGCGGCCTCTCGTACACCCACTCGGGCATGTACGGCATGTTCGCCATCCAGGAGTCGGTCCGCCAGCTCCGCGGCGACGCCGTCGTGCAGGTTCCGAACCTCAAGACGAGCTTCGTCCAGGGTGTCGGCATGATGTTCGCGGCGTCCGGAAGCCTGGTCCTCAGCAACCAGGCCGGCTAGTCAGAAGGAGGCGCAGATATGCACATGCGCGCCAGCGAAGTCGCATATCTGCGCCTCCGAGAAGAGATCATCCAGTGGCATCTCCGACCGGGGATGCCACTGGGTGAGATCGAAACCGCGCAGCGGATGGGCGTCTCGCGCACGCCGATCCGCGAAGCGCTCTCGCGCCTTGCGGCCGAGGGTCTGGTGGCCAACGGCCCCGGGCGGACCATGGTCGTCGCCCCGCTCTCGCAGGAGACGATCCGCCACATCTACGCGTATCGCGAGGCGCTCGAGACCCAGGCCGCGCGCCTGGCCGCCCGCCGGCGCGACCGCGAGGTGTTCGAGCGGCTGCGCGATGCGTTCCTCGCCGGCCCCGGCGACGGCGACGTCGTCGACAACGAGACGCCCTACTTCCTCGCCGATCGGCTCGACCTCGCCATCGACGACGCCACCGGCAACCCCTACCTGGTCAACGCCCTGCGCGATCTGCGCGGGCACCTGGCTCGCGTGCGCCGCCACGCCAAGCTCGATCCCTCACGCCTGGTCGCCGCGACCGCGGAGCACCTCCTGATCGTCGAGGCGATCCTCGCGCAGGACGAGATGCTCGCGATGCGCGCGACCGGCGTGCACCTGTTCAACAGCATGAACAACATCCTCGCGACCGCGACCAACATCAGCGAGTCGAGCGAGTCGAGCGAATCGAGCGAGGGCGGCGATGCGGGCGGTGTCGATGGCGTGGCGGCGGGCGCCGTGTCTGCCGTGTCTGCCGTGGCGCCCTCGGCGGCCCCAGCGGCGTCGGGCGGTACGGCCGCCCAGGGAGTTGCCGCCGCCAGCGCTCCCGAAGGTGTCTCCTAAGAATTTCTCGGTGATGCTCCGACCCGAACCCGAATGGGGCGACGTCCGGAGCGACCCCCGGCGCGACGAACCGCACGAGGCCCGCAGCGGTGAGCGGCGCGACGAACGTTTCGGTGCCCCGGCGTGCGCCGGCATGGCCGACGAGCCGCCGCCGTTCTGAGGTGCCGTCACCCAGCCTGGGGTTCGTGCGCGTCCACGCGAGCGACGTGGGCGAGTGCAGCCTGCTGGGCTGGGCTGGGCTGGGCTGGGCTGGGCTGGGCTGGCGCTGTCGGCGCGGGCTGCCGCGACCGCCCGCGCGTCCCGCCACGTCCGCGTCAGCCGCCGGCGAGGTCCTCGGCGGGGATCCGGGTGTGCTCGCGCAGCACGCGCTCGGTGTCGGCGCCGCGCGCCGCGACGGCTCCCGGGCGCGGGTCCGGATGATTCGAGAAGCGCGGGGCGATCCCCGGCTGCACCCCGCCACTCGCGGTCGGGACGATCGCGCCGCGCGCGCGCATGTGCTCGTGCGCCAGCGACTCGGCGACGGAGAGGATGGGCGCGACGCAGGCGTCGCTGCCGTCGAAGACCGCCGTCCAGTGCGCGCGGCTGTGCGTGCGGAACCGCTCCGCGAACGTCTCGCCGAGCGACTGCCACGTGCTCCGGTCGTGCTGGCGCGCCGGATCGAAGTCGACCCCGAGGGTGCGCAGCAGCAGCTGGAAGAACTGCGGCTCGATCGCCCCCACCGACATGAACTCGCCGTCGGCGGTCTCGTACACCCGGTAGAACGGCGCCCCGCCGTCGAGCAGGCTCTGCTGCGGCACATCGCTCTGCATCCCCGAGTTGCGCATGCCCATGAAGTTGCCGAGCAGGTGGGCCGCGCCATCCACGATCGCCGAATCGACGACCTGGCCGCGGCCCGTGCGCTGCGCCTCCTGCAGTGCGGCGAGCACCCCGACGACGAGATACAGGCTGCCGCCGCCGTAGTCGCCGAGCAGGTTCAGCGGAAACTGCGGGGTGCCGCCCGCCTGGCCGCTGCCGCGGAGGGCGCCGGCGATCGAGATGTAGTTGATGTCGTGCCCGGCGACGCTGCTGAGCGGCCCGCTCTGTCCCCATCCCGTCATGCGACCGTAGATGAGCCGCGGATTGCGCGCGAAGCAGTCCTCGGGGCCCAGCCCCAGCCGCTCGGTGACGCCGGGGCGATTGCCCTCGAGCAGGATGTCGAACTCGTCGACCAGCTGGAGGACCGCCTCTCTAGCCCGTGGATCCTTCAGGTCGAGCGTGATGCTCTGCTTGCCGCGGCGGGTGACGTCGTGGTCGTTCGCGATCTTCGGCGGCCCGGCCGTGGGCCGGTCGACGCGCACGACCTGCGCGCCGAGGTCGGCCAGCAGCATCCCGGCGTGGGGGACCGGGCCGATTCCAGCCAGCTCGATGACGCGGAGACCCGCGAGCGGGCCGGTCGACACAGTTTCAGTCATGCAATCGCTCCAGTTGACGTCTTTGTCAGGGTGAACCGCCGCGCGCTTCTCGGGAAGGGTGGCAGTCATCTGTATACACCAGCGGGGTGCGAAGCGCTCGCCGTCACCGCGATCGCCGCGGCGCGGGGGCAAGGATGCCGCAGCCGCCAGCCGCGACATCGCTCAGGCGGGGCCAGCAGGCGCAGGCGGCGGCACGGGGCGCCGCCGCGGCATCCGCCGACCCAGTGCGCCGCGGCATGCCGACGTTCGGTATACAAATGCCCGGCGCGTGGTTAGGCTGGTTCGCACGGCAAACATGACGCTGGGAGTCCCGCTGCGAGGCGGGTGGGCAACGTAGCCACTCCCGCCGCAGGCAGCGACGCTTCGGCATGATCACCGCGGCACGGCATGACACTACAGAGAGGTAGGGGTGCATTGAGCACGGATACCAACTTCGTTGGAAACGCAACCGGCGCACTGGATGATGTGCGGGTCGTCGACCTTGGCTCGGGAATGGCCCCTGCGATCGCCGGCATGTTCCTGGCCGATCACGGCGCTGACGTCTACAAGGTCGAGACCCCGAAGGGCGACTGGGCGCGATCGATGGCCGGCTTCCAGGTCTGGAACCGCAACAAGCGAGGCGCCGTCGTCGACCCGTCATCGCCCAGCGACATCGAGTGGCTTGCGACCAACGTGGGCCGTGCTGACGTCCTCATCCTCGGCACGCATGAGCTCGACGACCTCGGCCCGCAGGTCGCCGCGGCCGCACGCGCGAACCACCGCCTCGTCATCGTGCGGATGCCCGCCTACCTCGACGGCGTGACGCCCTGGACTGGCACGCCCGAGTCGAACGGCCTGCTCTCGGCGATGGGCTCGCAGGCCAGCCGCCAGTCGAGCTACGACGGCAACCCCGTCGAGTCGGTCTCGCCCTACATCCTGCACGCGCAGGGGCTGCTCGCGGCCGTGGCCGCCATGTCGGCCCTCGTCGAGCGCTTCGACTCCGGCCTCGGCCAGACCGTGACCGTGACCGGCATGCAGGCGCTCATCCAGTTCCACGTGCTCGCGCTCACCTCGCTCGCCGACGCGCCGACCCCGGTCACGTCGATCGGCCCGACGGGCAAGCACCACACCTACCGCCACTTCGAGGCCAAGGGCGGTCGCTGGATCGCGGCCGGCGGCCTCGGCGGCAAGTTCGAGACCCGCCTGCTGCAGGAGCTCGGCCTCCAGGAGATCCTCGATCACCCCGACGTGAACGGCAACACCGCCATGCTCCTCCTGCCCGAGCAGCAGTGGGCGCGCACGCAGATCGAGGAGACCTTCGCCTCGCGCACCGTCGAGGAGCTCATCACCCTGATGCGCGGCATCGGCATCCCCTGCGGCGAGGTCGGCGCCCGCGACGAATGGCTCGACAACGAGCAGATCAAGGCCATCGGCATGCGCGTCGAGGTGACCAACGACGACGGCGAGACCATCGTCATGCCCGGCGTGCCGTTCCGTCTGACCAAGACCCCCGGCTGGGTGCGCTCCGCGGCGCCCGTGCTCGCGAAGCGCCCGCTGCCCGAGCCGTGGGCCGACCGCGCCATCGCGCGCCCCGAGAGCCAGCCTCGACTCACCCCGGGACCGCTGCACGGCTACACCGTGCTCAACACCGGCACCTTCGTGGCGACCCCCTACGCGGGCTTCCTGCTCGCCGAGCTCGGCGCCAACGTCATCAAGGTCGAGCCCCTCACGGGCGACCCGTTCCGCACCTCCGCGTACGCCTGCAACCGCGGCATGCGCAGCATCGCGATCGACCTGACCGCGGACGAGGGTCGCGACGCCTTCCACCGCATGGCCGCCGTGAGCCACGTGGTGATCGACGGCATGCGGCCCGGCGTGATGCACAAGCTCGGCATCGACTACGACGCGCTCTCGCAGATCAACCCCGGGATCATCTCGCTCTCGCTCTCGGCCTACGGCGAGGGCGGACCCGACTCGATGCTCCCCGGCGTCGACATGGTGCTGCAGGCGCAGTCGGGCATGATGTCCGGCCAGGGCGGCGACAGCGCTCCGGTCGCGAACACCATCGCCGTCAACGACGTGACCGCGGCGGCGCTCACCGCCCTCGCGGTGACCATCGCGCTGTACTCGCAGAAGGTCACGGGCGAGGGGCAGCGCATCTGGAACTCGCTCGCGGCCACCGCGACCTTCCTGCAAGACAACGAGCTCGTCCGCTACGAAGGCCGTCCGGAGCCGCACGTCGGCGGCCGCGACTACAAGGGCGCGCACCCGCTGCAGAAGTACTACCAGGCCGCCGACGGGTGGGTCTACGTCGACACCGACCTCGCCGAGGCGCAGACGCTCGAGAGCCTTGCCCCCGCCCTTGAGGCGGCCGGGGTGCTGGTGGCGGGCGACGGCGATCTGGCCGACCGCCTCGAAGAGGGCGTGCGCGCGCTCGGGCGTGACGCAGCGGCCGAGGCGCTCAACCGCGCCGGCCTGCGCTCCGCCGTGTCGCGCACGGTGCCGGAGGTGCTGCACGACGGCGAGTTCATCGACCACGATGTGTTCCACATCCGCATCGAGGACGAGACCGGCAGCCCGTTCATGACCACCGGCCGCCACGCCGGCTTCACCCGCAGCCAGCGCAGCGGCCCCCTGCTGCCGCCCGGCATCGGCCAGCACACGCGCCCCGTGCTCGCCGCGGCGGGCTTCAGCGACGACGAGATCGACGCGCTGATCGCGTCCGACCGTGTGCGCGTGGGCGGCGAGATGCTGCACCGCCTCGCCGTCGCGTACCGCTAGAGACGGCACCATCGTCAGCGGCCGCGCGCATCCGCACGCGGCCGCTGACGAGGTTTTCGGCCGGGCCCCCGGATGCCGTCGCCGGCGCCGGCACCACCCAACCGGCGCCCCCGAGTCGGCACTCCCCACACCGGCACCACCCGAATCACCCGCACCACCCGAACCCGCACCACCCGCAAGTCAACAGCTCGCGGCCGAAGGCGACGACGGCCGCCGTCGCATGATCGCCGGTGCGCAATGCCGCGCCCGGCACGCTCGATGAAGAGGAGTCTCAGATGTCCGAAGTACCCACGCTCGCCGAGTCCGATGCCACGTCGGCCTCGCTGCGCGAGTTCGAGGCGCGCGCCCGCGCCTTCCTCGAGGAGCACGTGCCGCGTCGCGGCGACGTGGTCGTGACCGACACGATGGGCGCCGACGTCGTCGCCGCCGAGCAGGAGCTGCAGAAGAAGATCTACGATGCCGGCTTCGCCGCCATCACCCAGCCGAAGGAGCACGGCGGTCAGGGACTCGGCGAGGCCGAGAGCATGATCTGGGGCAACCTCTCGGCCGAGTACGCGGTGCCGAGGATGCTCATCGCGATCAGCCACGGCATGTGCGGGCCGATCATCAACCTCCTCGGCACACCCGAGCAGAAGGCCAAGTACCTGCCGGACCTGTGGCGTGCCGACACGCTCTTCGCGCAGATCTTCTCGGAGCCCGGTGCCGGCTCCGACGTCGCCGGGCTGCAGACCCGCGCCGAGCGCGTCGAGGGCGGATGGCTCATGAACGGGCAGAAGGTGTGGACCTCGAACGCCCAGTACTGCGACTACGGCGTGATCGTGGCCCGCACGAACCCCGATGTTCCCAAGCACCAGGGCATCACGATGTTCATCATCGACCTGCGCGACCCCGCTGTGACGATCAGGCCGCTGCGCGTCGCGACGGGCGAGCGCCCGTTCAACGAGATCTTCATCGACAACCTCTTCATCCCGGACTCGGACCGCATCGGGGAGGTCGACCGAGGCTGGGACGCCGCGGTCGCGATGCTGCGCTTCGAGCGCATCTCCATCGGCACGAGCAGCACCAAATCGACCGGACCGCAGTCGTTCGAGAAGCTCGCCGAGGTCGCCGAGGCTGCCGGGCTGCTCCAGGACCCCGCGGCCCGGGCCGCGCTGGTAGAGGTGTACGTGATGGAGCAGGGCACCGACCTGCTCGCCGTGCGGATGCGCGAGGAGGTCGAGGCCGGCATCGAGCTCGGCCCCCGCGGCTCGATCGCGAAGCTCGCCGGGGCGAGCGCGAACTTCCGCCTCAACGAGATCTCGAGCGACATCGCGGGGCTCTCCCTCGTGAGCTGGGACGGCCCGGGCATGGCATACCCGCCGCTGACCAAGGCCTTCACGGGCGCACCCTCTTCGTGGACGGCGGGCGGCACGATCGAGATCCAGCTCGGCATCGTGGGCGAGCGCGTGCTCGGCCTCGAGAAGGATCCCTCCGTCGACCGCGGCGTCCCGTTCCGCGACATCCGCCGCAGCGCCTAGCCCCCAGAGTTTGGAAACGAGGAATCGATATGACCCTTCTGCTCAATGAAGACCAGCGGGAGCTGCAGCGCTCGCTCCGCGCGATGTTCGAGAAGCAGTCCGACTCCAAGCGCGTGCGCGCCGTGCAGGAGGCCGCCGCCGGCTTCGACGCCGAGACGTGGGCCGCGCTGGTGAAGCTCGGCGCGACGACAACCCTGATCCCGGAGGAGTTCGACGGGCTCGGGCTCGGGCTGACCGAGGCATCCATCGTGCTCGAGGAGGCGGGCCGGGTGATCGCGCCCGTGCCCGTATACACCACCCTGCTCGCCTCGGCGGCGATCCGGGCCACGGGCGATGCCGCGCTTCAGGCCGAGCTGCTGCCCCGCATCGCCGCGGGCGAGACGATCGTCGCGCTCGCCTTCACCGAGGCCGCCGACGCGTGGATCCCGGTGCAGCCGGACGTGACCTCGACGGCAGCCGGCGCCGTGTCGGGCACGAAGACCTTCGTGCGCGACGGGCAGTTCGCCGACCTGCTGCTGGTGCTCACCGCGAGCGGGCTCGTGCTCGTCGACGCGAACGCGGAGGGCGTCACCCGCACCCCGCTGGGCGTGCTCGACGCGAGCCTGTTCGCCACTCGAGTCGACTTCGCCTCGGCGCCCGGCCGCGTGATCGCCGTCGACGACCTTGAGGGCTTCCTCACCGAGGTGGATGCCACGGCGAGCGTGCTCCTCGCGGCGCACCAGTACGGCGCATACACCCGCGCGCTGGAGATCACCACGCAGTACGCGAAGGACCGCTTCCAGTTCGGTCGCTCGATCGGCTCGTTCCAGGGCGTGAAGTTTCCGCTCGCCAACTGGGCGATGGAGGCGGAGCTCGCCCTCGGCATCCTGCGCCAGGCGACGCACCTCGCCGACGCGGGCTCTGACGAGTTCGTGCGCGCCGCGCTGACCGCGCAGGTCAAGCTGCAGCGCATCAGCGCCGCCGGCGCGGCGTGGATGGCCCGCCTGCACGGCGGCATCGGGTTCACGTGGGAGCACGACGCGCACCTGTTCATCAAGCAGGCCAAGACCGCGCAGGTGCTGCTGGGCACGCCCGGCAACCGCAGCGAGCGCCTGGCGAGCGCGCTCGGGATCTAGCTCGCCACACGGCGACCTCGACGCCGAGGGGCCCGGCGCGCACATCGTGCGCCGGGCCCCTTCACGTGCGCGCGACGGATGCCCCTGCCGGCGGGGCGGCATGCGCGCGGCGTTCGCTGCTGCGGCGGCGTGCGCTACTGCTGCTTCTTGCGCTGCTTCGAGCTCCAGCGCCACGACCAGAGCGCGCACAGGAGCGTCAGCAGGAACGGGATCTGGACGACCATGAACGCGGGGGCGAACCCGGCGCTGTCGGCGATCATGCCGCTCGCGAGCGGGCCGATGATGGCGGCGATGTCGAAGACGATCCAATACAGCGCGACCGCGAGCCCGGTGCCGCCGTACTTCGTCTCGCCGAGCATGGCCGATGGCACCGCGGCCAGCGCGCCGCCCGCGAGGCCCATCAGCACGAACGTCACCATCATCCAGGTGAAGTCGCCGGTGAAGATCAGCACGACGAACGCGCCCGAGCCGGCGAGGATGCCCATGACCAGCGGCAGGTCGCGGCCCCAGCGGTCTGACGCGAAGCCCGCGGCAGTCGAGCCGATCACCTGGGTGACGGCGCCGACCGTCATGAAGACGCCGATGACGCCGGTGGTGAAGCCGACCGCGCCGAGGTAGAGCGGCACCGTCGTGGTGCGGGCGCCGTAGAGCGCCCAGCCGACCGCGAAGTGCGCCATGAGCACCGTGATGAACACCGGGTTCGTCATGAGGCTGCGCCAGAGCGTGCTCATCTTCACGACGAGGCCGTCCTCGCCGACCGCGTCGGAGGTGCGCACGTCCTTGGCCTGCCCGAGCGCGAAGAATGCGATCATCGCGGCCAGGAACAGGGCCGTGCCGTAGAAGACGAGGGGGATGCGGGGGTTCGCGATGGCGAGGAATCCGCCGACCGCGGGCCCCGAGATCGCGCCGAGCGAGCCGGCCGCGAAGTACATGCTCATGCCGCGGCCGAGCTGATGCGCCGGCACCAGAGCGAGCAGCAGCGCGGTCGCCGACACCGAGAGGGTGGCGCTGCCGAGGCCGCTGACCGAGCGGAAGACGAGGAACGAGACGCCGTCGGGGGCGAGTCCGGCGAGCACGCTGCACACCGATTGGAGCAGCAGCCCGGCGAAGAGCACCTTGCGCAGGCGCCAGCGCTTGAGCAGGCCGGTGAGGCTCGCGCTCGCGACGAGGCGGAAGGCCGCGAAGCCGCTGATGGCGATGCTGGCGGCGGTGACCGAGATGTCGAACAGATCGGCCAGCGCGGGCAGCGCCGGGCCGACGACGCCGAAGCCCAGGTTCGTGAGGAACGTGACCGAGGCAAGGATCCAGACTGCGGAGGGAAGTCGCTCGCGCCCTGGCGCCGTCACCGTGAATCGACCGGGTTGTACACACCCATGGTGTGATTCGGTCGTTCGGGCATCGTTGGGTCCTCCCCTGGCAGACAAAGACAACCGTGTCTTCGGTTCAATGTATACCGAACGGGCCCGGGGGAGCGAGTCGGACAGTGTAATACGACGATGCGAACGCCCGCTGAGAGGTTGCCGTGCCCACCCGAGGCCGCCGCGGCGTCAGCACGGCGTACCCTATACACCGGAAGTCATCCATGTATACAATTGGCCAGCGACATCGGCGTCGCTGTGTCACCGAGCTGTCTGCAGTTTGCGCGCGTCGAACCGGATCCTTCTGATCCGGTCCGCTCAGTTGGAAGGATCTTCATGACCGTCAACCACCACGTCCGTGTATACAAGAGCGAAGAGCCGCTGGCGCGCGAAGACCAGCTGGCCTGGAAGATCGCCGAAGTCGCGGCAGACCCGGTGGCGGTCGAGCCCGAGGTGGTCGACATGATCATCAACCGCGTGATCGACAACGCGGCGGTGGCGGCGGCATCCATCTCGCGGGCGCCCGTCAGCGCGGCCCGCCAGCAGGCGCTGGACCACCCCGTGAGCGTGAGCGGCGACGGCGCCACGATCTTCGGCTGCGCGCTCGAGCGCCGCACCAGCCCCGAGTGGGCGGCCTGGGCCAACGGCGTCGCCGTGCGCGAGCTCGACTACCACGACACCTTCCTCGCCGCCGAGTACTCGCACCCCGGCGACAACATCCCGCCGATCCTCGCCGTGGCCCAGCACGTGGGCAGCGACGGCGCGGCCCTCGTGCGCGGCATCGCCACCGGCTACGAGATCCAGGTCGACCTCGTGCGGGCGATCTGCCTGCACGAGCACAAGATCGACCACGTCGCGCACCTCGGCCCCTCAGCCGCGGCCGGCATCGGCACCCTGCTCGGGCTCGCCCCCGAGGTGATCTACCAGGCCGTCGGCCAGGCCCTGCACACCACCACGGCCACGCGCCAGTCGCGCAAGGGCGAGATCTCGACCTGGAAGGCGCACGCCCCGGCGTTCGCCGGAAAGATGGCCGTCGAGGCAGTTGACCGCGCGATGCGCGGCGAGACCAGCCCCTCGCCCATCTACGAGGGCGAAGACGGCGTGATCGCGTGGATGCTTGACGGCCCCGACGCCTCGTACGAGGTGCCGCTGCCCGCACCGGGCGAGGCCAAGCGCGGGATCCTCGACACCTACACGAAGGAGCACTCGGCCGAGTATCAGGCGCAGGCCTGGATCGACCTGGCCCGCAAGCTCCACGGCGAGCACCCCGAGCTGCTCGACCCCGCGAACGTCGAGTCGATCGTGCTGCACACGAGCCACCACACGCACTACGTGATCGGCTCGGGCGCGGGCGACCCGCAGAAGTACGACCCGACGGCCTCGCGCGAGACGCTCGACCACTCGATCCCCTACATCTTCACCGTCGCGCTGCAGGACGGCGCGTGGCACCACGTCGACTCGTACACCCCCGCGCGCGCCGGCCGCGCCGACACGGTCGAGCTGTGGAACAAGGTCACCACGGCGGAGGACGCCGAGTGGACTCGGCGCTACCACTCGATCGACCCGAACGAGAAGGCGTTCGGCGGCCGCGTCGTGATCACCCTCGCCGACGGCACCGAGATCGTCGACGAGATCGCCGTCGCCGACGCGCACCCGCTCGGCGCCCGGCCGTTCGCTCGCGCCGACTACATCCGCAAGTTCCGCCTGCTGGCCGAGCCCGTGCTGGAGGCCGCCGAGATCGACCGCTTCATCGAGCTGGCCGAGCGCCTGCCCGAGCTGACCGCGGCGGAGGTCGCCCAGCTCTCGATCGTCGCCAAGCCCGGCGTGCTTGCCACCGCGCCGGCGCCGAAGGGGCTGTTCTAGCCATGCTGTACGCGCAGACCTCCCCGTCCGAGAAGCGCAGCGCGTTTCGCGAACGACTCTCGAGCGGGGAGCTGCTGCGCTTCCCCGGCGCCTTCAATCCCCTGAGCGCCCGGCTGATCGAGCGCAAGGGATTCGACGGTGTCTACATCTCGGGGGCCGTGCTCAGCGCCGACCTGGGGCTGCCCGACATCGGGCTGACGACCCTCACCGAGGTTGCAGGCCGCGGGCAGCAGATCGCCCGGATGACCGAGCTGCCGGCGATCATCGACGCCGACACCGGCTTCGGCGAGCCGATGAACGTCGCCCGCACCGTCCAGACGATGGAGGACGCGGGCCTCGCGGGCATGCACATCGAGGACCAGATCAACCCGAAGCGCTGCGGGCACCTCGACGGCAAGGCCGTGGTCGACGAGCAGACCGCGCTCAAGCGCATCCGCGCGGCGGTCGACGCGCGCCGCGACCCGAACTTCCTCATCATGGCCCGCACCGACATCGCCGCCGTCGACGGCCTCGACGCGGCGATCGACCGGGCGAAGGCGCTGGTGGATGCCGGGGCCGACGCCGTCTTCCCGGAGGCGATGCGCAGCCTCGCCGAGTTCGAGGCGATGCGCGCGGCGATCTCGGTGCCGCTGCTGGCCAACATGACCGAGTTCGGCAAGAGCGAGCTGTTCTCGGCGCAGCAGCTCGCCGACGTCGGCATGAACATCGTGATCTGGCCCGTCTCGATGCTGCGCATGGCGATGGGGGCGACGGCGCGCGCGCTCGACACCCTGAACGAGGAGGGGCATCTCACCTCGCGTCTCGACGAGATGCAGCACCGCGCTGATCTGTACGAGCTCATCGACTATGAGGGCTACAACCACTTCGACACCAGCGTCTTCAACTTCGAGATCGCGCGCTGACGCGCCATCCATCACAAGGAGCACCCGAATGTCTGCAGAACAAGAGATCAAGAAGGGCCTGGCCGGGGTCGTCGTCGACTACACGGCCATCTCGAAGGTCAACCCCGAGACGAACAGCCTGCTCTACCGGGGGTACCCGGTGCAGGAGCTCGCGGCATCCAAGTCATTCGAGGAGGTCGCGTACCTGCTCTGGCACGGCGAGCTTCCGGATGCCGCGCAGCTGGCGGAGTTCGTGCGCACCGAGGTGTCGCAGCGCGCGCTCGACGCGAACGTGAAGGCCGCGATCGACCTGCTGCCGCTCGGCGCCCACCCGATGGACGTCACGCGCACCGCGGTGTCGGTCATCGGGGCCTGCGACCCGAGCGCCGACGACGCGAGCCCCGAGGCGAACCTCGCCAAGAGCGTGCGGCTGTTCGCCAAGCTGCCCGCCATCGTCGCATACGACCAGCGCCGCCGCCGCGGCCAGGAGGAGATCCCCTCCCGCGACGACCTGAGCTACGCCGAGAACTTCCTCTACATGACCTTCGGCGAGGTGCCCGCGCCCGTGGTCGTCGAGGCGTTCAACGTGTCGATGATCCTGTACGCCGAGCACTCCTTCAACGCCTCGACGTTCACCGCTCGCGTGATCACGAGCACCATGAGCGACCTGTACTCGGCCGTCACCGGCGCCGTCGGCGCGCTCAAGGGCCCGCTGCACGGCGGCGCCAACGAGGCCGTGATGCACATCTTCGACGAGATCGGCGAGGCCTCGGCGGTCTCGGGATGGCTCGACGCGGCCATCGCCGACAAGCGCAAGATCATGGGCTTCGGGCACCGCGTCTACAAGCGCGGCGACTCGCGGGTGCCCACGATGGAGGCATCGCTGCGCACCCTCATCGCGCACTACGACCGCCCCGACATGCTGGAGCTCTACGAGACGCTCGAGAAGGACTTCGTGGCGCGCAAGGGCATCTACCCCAACCTCGACTACCCCTCGGGCCCGGCGTACAACCTGATGGGCTTCGACACCGTCACGTTCACGCCGCTGTTCGTGGCGGCGCGCGTGACCGGGTGGACGGCGCACGTGATCGAGCAGGCCGCCGCCAACGCGCTCATCCGCCCGCTCTCGGCGTACAACGGCGTCGACGAGCGTCACATCCAGTGAGCGGGCGGGGCGGGTGCGCAGACGGCGCCGCCCGCCTCGGGTCCGGCTGAGTCCGCTCCTGCCGCACGCCTGAGCGCATGGCGAAATCGTGGGCGGCGCGCAGAAGCGTCACACTTCGGTGCGCATGGTGTGGGGAGCGCGCGAGCGCGTAGGCATCCCAACACGATGCGATAATGTATACGGAAGTTTCTTTTTACGGGCCACCGCTTTGCAAACTCGATGGCGCGCGGGAGAGAATCCAAACGCGAAGTAGCGTGCCACACAACGTCCACAAAGGAGCGAACGATGAAGATCATCGTGTTGGTGAAAGAGGTGCCCGACACCTATGGCGATCGAGAGCTCAGCCTCGAATCCGGTCTGAGCAACCGGAGCGGCGAGGTCGTCCTCGATGAGATCTCGGAGCGCGCCGTCGAGGCGGCCGTGACCTACGCCGAGGCGAACGCCGGCACCGAGGTCGTCGCGATCGCGATGGGCCCCGACACGGTTCCCACCGCGCTGCGCAAGGCGCTCGCCATGGGCGCGGCCAAGGCAGTGCACGTGCTCGACGACGGTCTCGTCGGCGCCGACCTGGGCCTCACCGCCGAGGTGCTCGCCGCCGCCGTGCGCCGCGAGGGCTTCGACCTCGTCATGACCGGCAACATCTCGACCGACGGCTCGGGCGGCTCGCTGCCCTCGATGCTCGGCGAGCTGCTCGCCGTGCCCGCGGCCACGAACCTCGCCTCGTTCCAGGTCGACGGCGGCAACGTCACTGGCCACCGCACGCTCGACCAGGGCTCGTACGAGGTCTCGGCCGCGCTTCCCGCGGTCATCTCGGTGACCGAGCGCATGCCCGACCCCCGCTTCCCCAACTTCAAGGGCATCATGGCCGCGAAGAAGAAGCCTTTCGAGACGGTCACGCTCGCAGACCTCGGCATCGCCGCCGACGACGACTCGGTCTCGCGCTCGATCGTGATCTCGGTCGCAGAACGGCCGGCACGCGCAGCCGGCGTCAAGATTGTCGACGAGGGCAACGCGGGCGAGCAGCTCGCTGACTTCCTCATCGCCCAGAAGCTGGCTTAGGAGCAATTGAGATGACTTTCCCCCAAGACTCCGTCCTCGTGCTCGTTGAGGTGTCGCCCTCGGGTCAGGTGCAGAAGAGCGCCGCTGGCCTCATCGGCGCCGCCGCAGGCGTGGGCACCCCCGTCGCGCTCGTCGTGACCGCTCCCGGCCACGGCCAGGCGGCTGCCGAGCAGGCAGCGGCGTTCGGCGCCGGCACCGTCCTCATCAACGAGACCGCGGATGTCGCGACCAAGCTCTCGACGCCCGCCGTCGACGCGCTGGTCGCCGCCGCCGCGCAGATCCAGCCCGAGCTCGTGCTCGTGTCGAACTCGATCGAGGGTCGCGACGTCGCAGCGCGCTACGCCGCACGCACCCGCTCGGCGCTCGCCGTGGACGCCATCGGCGTCTCGCGCGACGAAGAGGGCGTCGTCGCCTCGCACTCGGTGTACGGCGGCGCATACCTCGTCGACTCGGCCGCCACGGCCGGCACGCTGGTCGTCACCGTCCGCCAGGGCGCGATCGACGCCCGCGCGGAGGCCGCCGCGCTGAACGCGCAGACCCTCGAGGTCGCCGCCGGCGCCTCGCCCGCCGCGACGATCACGTCGATCGACGAGGCCGTCGTGGAGTCGGGTCGCCCCGAGCTGCGCGGCGCCGCCAAGGTCGTCTCCGGCGGCCGCGGCCTCGGCTCGGCCGAGCAGTTCGAGCTGGTCAACGAGCTGGCTGACGAGCTCGGCGCAGCCGTCGGCGCCTCGCGCGCCGCGGTCGACGCCGGCTTCGTGCCCACGAGCTACCAGGTCGGCCAGACCGGTGTCTCGGTGTCGCCGCAGCTGTACATCGCCCTGGGCATCTCGGGCGCGATCCAGCACCGCGCCGGCATGCAGACCTCCAAGACGATCGTTGCGATCAACAAGGACGAGGACGCGCCGATCTTCGCGGTCTCCGACTTCGGCATCGTCGGCGACGTCTTCACGGTCGTCCCGCAGCTGATCGCGGCCCTCAAGGCACGGAAGGCATAACCATGACGGGGGAGAACCTGGGCACGCACCCGCCCGCACGCACGCCTCGCCGCGGACTCCCGCGGCCCGGCGATGAGCTTCGGCCCGCTCCGGCACCGGTCGCGCCCGCCGCGGCGGCGCCCGTGCAAGCCCCGGCTGCTCCCTCCGTCCCCGCAGCGGCAGAGGCTCCGGCCCCTGCCGCTGCGGCGCCCGCCGCCGCGCCCCGCGCGGCGCGGCGCGGGCTCCCGCGTCCGGGCGAAGAGGCGCGTCCCGCCGCCCCGGCTGCCGCTCCGGCTGCCGCTGCTGCGCCCGCCGCGCCCGCCGCGGCTGCCCCGGCAGCCCCCGCGGCCGAAGCCGCGGCTCCCGCCGCGACCCCCGGTCGCCGCCGCGGCCTGCCCCGCGGTGGCGAGGCGGCCCCCGCCGCCGCTCCCGTCGCGGCCAGCGAGGCTGCCCCGGCCGCCGCAGCTCCCGCCGCCGGCGGACGTCGTGGCCTGCCCCGCACTGGCATGGCGGCAGCCGCCGCGGCACCCGGCGCCGAGGCATCCGCCGTCGCGGTCGCCGAGGTGCCCGCGGCCCCCGTCTACACGGGCCCGCCGCGCGAGCCCGTCGTGCGCCGCAACACCGAGCGCGCGCCCGAGCCCAAGCGGATCGGCAAGTTCACGCTCGGCCAGTGGTTCCTCGGCATCGTCATCGGCGGCCTCGGCCTGCTGTTCGCGGCCGCCATGGCCGTGCTGTTCGTGCGCTGGTTCATCTCGCTCGATTTCATGCGCGACTTCATGACCACCTACCCGGGCGAGACGCACCTGCCCGAGGGCGCGCCCGTCGGGTTCCCGGCGTGGCTCGGCTGGCAGCACTTCTTCAACATGTTCCTGATGGTGCTGATCATCCGCTCCGGCTGGCTGGTGCGCACGCAGACGCGTCCGCCGGCGACCTGGGTCCGCAACAACGACGGCCCGCTCAAGACCAAGGGCGACCCGAAGCGCATCAGCATCACGCTGTGGTCGCACTTCGCGTTCGACCTGCTCTGGGTCATCAACGGCGTCGTCTTCATCGTGCTGCTGTTCGTCAGCGGTCAGTGGATGCGCGTCATCCCGACCAGCTGGGACGTCATCCCGAACGCCATCTCGGCTGGCCTGCAGTACGTGTCGCTCGACTGGCCGACCGATAACGGCTGGGTCAACTACAACAGCCTGCAGCTGATCGCGTACTTCCTCACGATCTTCGTGGCTGCGCCGCTCGCCGTGATCACCGGCGCTCGCATGTCGGGCGCATGGTCGGCACGCTGGACGCGCGTGAACAAGCTCTACCCCGTCGAGGTGGCGCGCGCGATCCACTTCCCGGTGATGCTGTACTTCGTGATCTTCATCTTCATCCACGTCGTGCTCGTGTTCGCCACCGGTGCGCTGCGCAACCTGAACCACATGTACGCGGCCCAGGGATCGGTCGACGGCGTGCAGTACGCCGACAACTGGACCGGCTTCTGGATCATGGTCGTCTCGATCGCGGTCGTCATCGGCGGCGTCATCGCGGCTCGTCCGCTGGTGTTCGCACCGATCGCAGGCCTCATGGGCAAGGTCGGCCGCTGACGCGCTGAACCAACGCGGCGCCCGCGCCGCGCGCAAGACAGAAACGCTCTGGGTGGCGGTTGAGAAACCGGCCACCCAGAGCGTTTCTGCGCGTGCGGGCTGCGTCGTCGTCGAGCGAGCTAGCGGACGAGCCGGACCTCGGTGATCGTCTCGCCCAGGAAGGGCTCGGTCTTGCGCGAGCCGTCGGCCGCGAAGCCGTTGCGCTGGTAGAAGCGGTGCGCGCGCGGGTTGTCCTCGGCGACCCACAGCGAGACGGCCTCGTCGCCGACCGCTGCGTCGAACAGCTGCTGACCGATGCCGGTGCCGTGCCAGGCGCTCAGCAGGTACAGGAAGTACAGCTCGCGCTCACGCGGGGCGTCGTCGTCGGGTTCTCGGGCCCGAGCCCGAGAACCCGACGACCTCGCCGTCGGCAAGCGCGACGTACTGGCGGTACTCGGGGCCGAGCGAGCTCCAGTGGCTCCACAGCTCCGCCATGCGGCGGGGCGAGAGCGCCTCGAGCGCTGCCGTGCTGACGAGGTGGTCGTACGTTTCGTGCCAGCAGGTGGCGTGCACGCGTCCGAGGGCTTCGGCGTCAACGTTGCGAACCGGGCGAACAACAACTTTGGTGTCCATTTCGACGTTCATGGCGAGACTCTACGCGCGTGATCGACGGGAACGAAATCGAGCGCGTCACCAGGCGGTGACTGGCGACACGCCGTCGCGCAACTGCACCGAGTGCCATATCTGTCGCGGTGTCTCGCGCCGCGGCGAGCGGCTCACTCGGCCCGGTGTGCGGTGCCCAGCACCTCGGCCCCGAAGCGCTCGATGAACGCGTGCTGGTCGCGGCCGACGTGGTGCACATAGACGTGCGAGAAGCCGAGGCGGGCCAGCTCGTCGAGCTTCGCGCGGTGGGCCGCGGCGTCCGGCGAGATGAACACGTGCCCCTCGAAGTCCTCGATCCGCACGGTGCGGGCGAGGTGGGCGAAATCCTGGGGGCTGCGGATGTCTGCGCGGTTGAAGCGCATCCCGCCGTTGGGCCACTCGCGCAGCGCGGCCTCCTCCGCCTCCACGAGGGTGTCGGCCATGCTCACGTGCCACTGGATGACGCGCGGCATGGCGGCCGGATTCTTGCCGGCCTCGCGCGCGCCTGTCGCGAAGCGCTCGAGGAGGGCGGCCAGCTTCTCGGGGGAGGCGTTGGTGGTGATGAGGCCGTCGGCGCTGCGGCCCGCGCGCCTGGCGGTGACGGGGCCCGCCGTGGCAACGAGGATCTGGGGCGGCGCCGCCGGCGCCGTCCACAGCCGGGTCGACTCGAGGGTGAAGTGGTTGCCCGAGAAGCGCGTGTCGCGCCCGCTCTGCGCCGTCGCGAACAGGCGCTTGATGATCTCGATGGCCTCGAACATGCGCGCGACGCGCTCGTGCGCCTCGGGCCAGTAGCCGCCGACGACGTGCTCGCTGAGCGCGTCGCCCGAGCCGATCCCGAGCCAGTGCCGGCCGGGGTGCATGGCGGCGAGCGTGGCGCTGGCCTGGGCGACCGCGGCGGGATGCATGCGATACCCCGGGGTCGTCACGCCCGGGCCGAAGTCTCCGCTGGTCCGTGCGGCGATGCCCGCCAGCACCGTCCAGACGAACGGCGCCTGGCCCTGCTGCGGCACCCAGGGCTGAAAGTGATCGCTGGTCATCACCCCGCGGAATCCATGCCGCTCGGCCAGCACCGCCAGCTCGATCGCCGTGCGCGGATCGAGCTGCTCGAGCATCGCGGCGTAGCCGACGCTGAGTCTGTCAGAAACGGGGAGGAGAGCCATGCTCTCGCTAGACTACCGAGAGAGAACCCGAGGCCGCCCGGTGGCCCTGCATGTCGTGATCACGCTGAGAACGACTGGTCCGCTCGTCATCGATGACGCACGCCCAGACGCCTGCCCGGCCCGCTCGCCGACCGAGCCGCTCCGGCAGCATCCCAGACAGAAGGTTCCTCCCGTGGCTCGACCCGACGCTTCACCCACCACGTCCGCCTCGCCCGCCCGTGGCCGCGCCCGCCGCGCGGCCCGCACCGCGCTTCCCCTCGCCGCGCTCTCGGTCGCGGCCGTGCTCGCGCTGACGGGCTGCGCCCAGGGCGGGGCCCGCGCAGACGAGCGCCCGGCCGCCCCCGCGGCATCCTCCGCTGCGCCGGCCACGCTGTTCGCGGGCTCCAACTGCGGCTTCCCGGTGGCGATGGATGCGCCGCCCACCCGCATCGTCACCATCAAGTCGACCTCGGCCGACATGGTCGCCGCCCTCGGCATGGCCGACCGCATCGTCGGCGCCGCGTTCCTCGACGGGCCGCTCGACGCCCAGCTGTTCGCCGATGTCACGCCCCCGATCATGGAGGGCAAGCTCCCCTCGCAGGAGGCGGTGCTCGCGCTGCGCCCCGACCTCGTGTTCGCCGGATGGGAGTCGAACTTCTCGGCCGACGGCGCGGGCGAGCGCGCCGAGCTCGCCGGGCTCGGGGTCGCGAGCTACGTCTCGCCCGCGGCCTGCCGCACCGCCGACGTGCCGGGCCCGCTCACGGTCGAGATGCTCTTCGACGAGATCGCCGAGGCCGGCGAGCTGCTGGGGGCGCAGGATGCCGCGGCCGACGTGATCGCGACGCAGCGGGCCATGCTCGACGCCGTCGAGCCGAGCACCGCGGGCCTGCGCGCCGCGTGGTACTCCTCGGGCCGCGAGACCCCGTACATGGGCGCCGGCACCGGTGCGCCGCAGCTGGTGATGGACGCCCTCGGCCTGCACAACGTCTTCGGCGACATCCAGGAGACGTGGGTGTCGGTCGGCTGGGAGAAGGTCATCGAGCGCAATCCCGACGTGATCGTGCTCGTCGAATCGCCCGGCAACCTCATCGAGGCGAAGATCGAGCTGATGAAGGCCGATCCGGTGCTCTCGAAGCTGCCCGCCGTGCAGCACGACCGCTTCCTGCGGGTCGACTTCGCCGCGGCCGAGGCGGGCGTGCGCACCGTGCCTGCCGTCGTCGACCTGGCCGCACAGCTACGGGCCCTCGGGCTCGAGGGGTGAGTGCGGCGCGCCGACGGGTGTCGCCGGGGCTGCTCGGCGCGGCGCTCGGCGTCGCGCTGGTGCTGGTGCTCGGGATCAGCCTCACCGTCGGCGCGGCCTCGCTCTCGCTCGGCGAGGTCTGGGCCGCGGTGCTCGGCCGGCTCGGCGGGGCGAGCGTCGATCCGCTGGTCGAGGGCATCGTCTGGGACCTGCGGATGCCCCGCATCCTCACCGCCGCGCTGGTCGGCGCGGGCCTCGGCGTCGCCGGCGTCGTGATGCAGGCTGTCACGCGAAACCCGCTCGCGGACCCCTACCTGCTCGGCCTCTCGTCGGGCGCCTCATTCGGGGCGGTCGCGGTGCTGCTGGCCGGGCTCGCCTTCCTGCTGCCCGTCGCCGCGTTCGCCGGCGCGCTGATCGCCGCGGTCGCCGCGCTCGGCCTCGCGACGGCCATGGGCGGGCTCACCCCCGCGCGCACCGTGCTCGCCGGCGTCGCCGTCTCGGCGTTCGCGGCGGCCCTCACGAGCTTCGTCGTGTTCTGGTTCGTCACGGGCGACAGCTACCGCGAGGTGCTCAGCTGGCTGCTCGGCTCGGTCGCGGGCGCGCGCTGGCCGGAGGTGCTGATCGCCACAGGGGCGTTCCTCATCGCCGGCGTGCCGCTGCTGCTGACGGGCAGAACGCTGGATGCCTTCGCCTTCGGCGACACCTCCGCCGCGGCCCTCGGCATCGACGTGCCGCGCACGCGCTGGCTGGTCCTGGGCCTCGCGGCGCTGCTGACCGGCGGCCTGGTGTCGGTGAGCGGCTCGATCGGCTTCGTCGGGCTCGTGCTGCCGCACGCCGTGCGCCTGCTGGTCGGGCCCGGGCATCGCGCGCTCCTGCCGCTCTCGGCCCTCGCCGGCGGGGTGTTCCTGGTGCTGGCAGACACGCTCGCCCGCACCGTGTTCGAGCCGCGCGAGCTGCCGGTCGGCGTGATCACGGCCCTCGTCGGCGCCCCCGTGTTCGCGGCGCTGCTGCTGCGTTCGAGGCGGCTCGCGTGAGCCGCGGCGGGCCGCGGGTCGGGCCGGGCGCCGGCGGCCTCGAGGTCGCCGGGCTGACGGTGCGCGTGGCGGGGCGCACCCTCGTCGACGATGCCTCCTTCACCGCCCCGGCGGGAGCGGTGACCGCGCTGGTCGGCCCCAACGGCGCAGGCAAGTCGACGCTGCTGCGCGCGCTGGTCGGGGCGCACACCCGCGCGGGAGGCGAGATCCGCGCCGGCGGCGTCGAGCTCACCGCGCTCAGCCGCCGGGAGCGGGCGCGCATCGTCGCGTTCGTCGAGCAGGATGCGCACACCGATCTTGCGCTCTCGGTGCGCGAGACGGTGGCGCTGGGGCGCATCCCGCATGAGTCTCGCTGGCGATCCGCCGACGCGCGCTCGGTGACGGTGGTCGAGGGGGCGCTTGAGGGGCTCGGCCTCGCGCACCTCGCCGATCGGCACATCGGCACGCTCTCGGGGGGCGAGCGACAGCGCGCCTTCGTGGCGCAGGCGCTCGCGCAGGAGCCCGCGCTGCTCCTGCTCGACGAGCCGACGAATCACCTCGACGTTGCGGCGCAGCTGCACCTGCTCGAGATGCTCGCGCGGCTCGCGCGCTCTGGGCTGACGGTGGTCACGGCGCTGCACGATCTCTCGCACGCGGCGGCCTACAGCGCGCACACCGTGGCGCTCTCGGGCGGGCGCGTGCTGGCCGAGGGCGCGAGCGACGCCGTGCTCACCCCTGCGTTCGTCGAGCGGCTCTACGGCGTGCGGGCCGCCCGCACGCGCAATCCGATCACGGGGCGCGCCGGCCTCGCGTTCGCGCCGCGCGCGACGCCGCCGGCCTGAACGCCGCAGTGTTGAAGGGCGCGGTGCTGAACATTGCGGTGCTGAAGACTGCAGTGCTGAAGACCGCAGTGCTGAATGCGGCGGTGCTGAGCAGTGCGGCGCCGCACACCGTGCCGGCGGCTCTCGCCTAGCCGCGGGCGACCGGTGCCCCGGCCTGCGCGTGTTCCGGCGCCTGGGCGAGCGCGGCCACGGCGGCGGCGTAACCGGCGGCGTAGCCGGCATCCCACGACTCCTGCGAGCCGGTGTGGAAGAGGTCCTCCTCGATCGGGCGCAGCAGCTCGCGGGCCGAGCCGTCGTCGTGCCGCAGGAGGTGGGCCATGCCGCGGATCACGGCGACCGGCCGCTGGCTCGTCTTGCCCTTCACGAGGTCGGCGGCCCCGGCCAGCTCGTCGCCCGCGGCGGGCGCCGTGACGAGGATCGCGCGGCCGTGCGCGTCGTGGGTGCCGCGGAGGTCGTCGAGCACCCGCACGCCGGCAGAGCCGATCGCGATGTCGGTCTGCCCGCCGCGCCACGCGCGCCCGGAGGTGTCGGTGATGATCACGCCCGCGTCGAGGCCGAGCTGCTCGCGCAGGGCTGCGCGGATGCGACGGGCCGAGGCATCCGGATCGCTCGGCAGCAGCAGCACGGTGCCCTCGGCGGTGTTGCTCGCGTCGACGCCCGCGGCGGCCATCACGAGGCCGAGCCGGTTCTCGACGATGCGCGTGATGAGGCCGCCGGAGGTGCTCGGCATGCGGGTCGCGACGACGCGCACGGTCTCGGCGGTGATCGCGTCCTCGCGGTCGTCGGCCTGCATCACCCGGCCCTCGGCCTTGCTCACGATCTTGCTGGTGACGGCGAGGATGTCGCCGTCACGCAGGTGCCCGCGGCCGAGCGCCACGATCATCGCCGCCAGGTCGTCGCCCGGCACGATCTCGGGCAGCCGATCGAGGGCGAACACCCGCAGCTCGCTCGCGGGCTGCTCGGTGTGCGCTGTGTGCTCGGCGCCCTGGTGGGCCCCGGGCGCGTTCCGCGCGTTCACGCGGCGCGCCTCAGCAGCGCGGCCAGCGCCTGTCCGCCGCCGATGCACATCGTCACGACGGCGTACTCGAGGTCGCGGCGGCGCAGGTCCATCGCGGCGCGCAGCGTGAGGATGGTGCCGGTGGCGCCGACCGGGTGGCCGAGCGCGATCGCGCCGCCGTAGGGGTTCGTCTTCTCGGGGTCGAGCCCCGCATCGCGGATCACCGCGACGGCCTGGGAGGCGAAGGCCTCGTTCACCTCGAAGACGTCGATGTCGGCCGGGGTGAGCCCGGTCGCCTCGAAGAGGCTCCGCAGCGCGAGCACCGGGGCATAGCCCATGATGCCGGGCTCGAGCGCCGCGGTGCTCACGTGCTCGATGGTCGCGAGCGGCGCCAGGCCCCGCTCGCGCGCCGTCGACGCCTTCGTGACGACCACGGCCGCTGCGCCGTCGTTGACGCCCGACGCGTTGCCGGCCGTGACCGTGCCGCCGGGCTCAAACGCCGCCTCCAGGCGGGCGAGCTGCTCGAGCGTGGTGCCCGGGCGCGGGTGCTCGTCGGTGTCGACGACGACGGGCCGGCGGCCCTCGATGTGCACGGGGGTGATCTCTTCGGCGAACGCCGCCTTCGCGGCATCCGTCGACGCGCGCCGCTGGCTCTCGACCGCGAAGGCGTCCTGCTGCTCGCGCGAGACCTGGAAGCGCTCGGCGACGGTCTCGGCGGTCACGCCCATGTGCCGACCGCTGAACGGGTCGGTGAGGATCCCGATCGTGCCGTCGACGAGAGTGCGATTGCCGAGGCGGGCGTTGCCGCGGGCCTCGAAGTCGAGAAATGGCATGCGCGACATCGACTCGTCGCCGCCGGCGAGGGCGATCTCGGACGCGCCCCAGGCGATCTGCTGGGCGGCCGACCAGATCGACTGCAGGCCGCTGCCGCACAGGCGGTTCACGGTGAACGCGGGGGTGCGGTCGGGAAGCCCCGCCGCGAGGGCGACGAGCCGGGCGTTGTAGGCGTCGGCGCCGACCTGGCCGATGCATCCCATCACGACCTCGTCGATGTCTTCGGGGGCGACCCCGCTGCGGGCGAGGGCCGCTTTCGCGGCGGTCGCGCCGAGCAGGTGCGCCGGAACCGAGGCGAGCGCGCCCTGGTAGCGCCCGACGGGCGTGCGGGCGCCGTCGACGATGACGATTGCTTCGCGCGACATGTCATTCTCCCTGTGATCGTGGCGCCCGGCGCCTGCCGGGCGTGCGGGCGCCGGCTAGACGGACTCCGCGCGCAGCGCCGGCACCACGTCGCGGGTGAACTGCTCGAGGAAGCGGCGCTGGTCGTGGCCCGGGTGGTGGAAGACGAGGTGGTTGAAGCCGGCGTCGAGGTAGGGGCGCAGGCCGGCCATCGCCTCTTCGGGGGTGGATGCCACGATCCAGCGCTGCGCGACCTGCTCGATGGGCAGCGCGTCGGCGGCCGCCTCCATCTCGATCGGGTCGCCGATCGAGTGCTTCTGCTCGGCGGTCAGCGACAGCGGCGCCCAGAAGCGGGTGCTCTCGAGCGCGTGGTCGCGATCGCTGTCATAGGCGATCTTGATCTCGATCATCCGGTCGATGCTCGCCGGGTCGCGGTCGGCGGCGACCGCCCCCTCGCTGACGGCGGGGAGCAGCTTCTCCTCGTAGAGCTCGCGGCCCTTGCCCGAGGTGCAGATGAAGCCCTCGCCGACGCGCCCCGCGTAGCGGGCGACCAGCGGACCGCCCGCGGCGACGTAGATCGGCACCCGCTGCTCGGGCACGTCGTAGAGCGTCGCGCCCTTCGCGCTGTAGTACTCGCCGTCGAAGTCGAGGCGCTCGCCGGTCCACAGCGCGCGGATCAGCTGCACCGCCTCGCGCATGCGGGCGAAGCGCTCCTTGAACTCGGGCCACTCGCCCCGGAAGCCGGTCGCGTACTCGTTCAGGGCCTCGCCGGAGCCGATCCCGAGCATGATGCGCCCGGGGTAGAGGCATCCCATCGTCGCGAACTCCTGCGCGATGACCGCGGGGTTGTAGCGAAACGTCGGGGTGAGCACACTCGTGCCGAGCATCACGCGGGAGGTCTTCGCGCCCACGGCCGCGAGCCAGGGGATGGATGCGGGGGCGTGTCCGCCCTTGTGCCGCCAGGGCTGGAAGTGGTCGCTGACGGTGACGCTGTCGAGCCCGAAGTCCTCCGCCATCACGCCGAGATCGACCAGATCCTTCGGGCCGAACTGCTCGCTGGATGCCTTGAGGCCGAGTCTCAACATTGCTGCCCTGCTTTCGTGTGCGCGTTCTCCAAGTGTGGCACTTCGAGGGTGCGTTCGGCCGGTTGTTTCCGACCGCGTGTGCGGGTTGCGGGCGGGTCGCGGGCGGGCCGTACGCCGCCGGGCGCGCGACCCGTGCGGCGGCGCGTCGCGGGGCGGCGCGGGCCGTAGGCTAGCTGCATGGTGAGCACCCCGAACCCGGGCGAAGTCGGCCGTGACGGTGCCGATGCCTCCCGCGCCCCCGATCTCGACCGCGCCCCCGGCGACGAGCTCGAGACGCGCGCCGTGCACCTGGCCCGCCGCTGGATCACGGCGAGCGCGTCGGCGCCGGAGCACCCGGCGGCCGAGCGCCTCGCCGCGGTGCTGCGCGACCCGCAGGGGCTGCCGTTCACGATGGGCTTCGTCGATGGGGTGATGCGCCCCGAGAGCATGGCGGCCGCGGCGGCCAATCTGCACCGGGTGTCGGCGCTCGCCCCCGACTTTCTTCCCTGGCACCTGCGCGGCGCCGTGCGCCTGGGTGGCGCGGTCGCCCGCGCGCTGCCCGTGCCGACCGTGCCGCTGGCCCGCCGGGCCCTGCGCGAGATGGTCGGCCACCTGGTGATCGACGCCCGGCCCGAGAAGCTCGGCCCGGCGCTCGAGCAGCTGCGCGCCAAGGGTCGACGGCTCAACCTGAACCTGCTGGGCGAGGCGGTGCTCGGCGAGCGCGAGGCCGACGCGCGGCTGGCGGGGATCCACGAGCTGATCCGTCGCGACGACGTGGACTACGTCTCGGTGAAGGTCTCGGCGATCGAGAGCCGCATCTCGATGTGGGCATTCGACGAGATGGTCGAGCGGATCGCGCAGCGGCTGCTGCCGCTGTACCTGAGCGCCGCGGGCGCTGGCGATGGGGCCGACACGGCTCCGAGCGACCCGCCTTCGAGCGACGCGCCCGCGGGCGCCGAGGCCGCTGCCGGGGCGCCGCCCGCGCCCGTCGCCCCGACCTTCATCAACCTCGACATGGAGGAGTATCGCGACCTCGACCTGACGATCGCGGTGTTCACCAGGCTGCTCGAAGACCCGCGCCTGCGCGGCTTCGAGGCCGGTCTCGTGCTGCAGGCATACCTGCCCGACGCCCTGCCGGCGCTGCAGGAGCTCACGGTGTGGGCGCGCGAGCGCGTGCGCGAGGGCGGCGCTCCCATCAAGGTTCGGCTCGTGAAGGGCGCGAACCTCGCCATGGAGCGCGTCGACGCGGCGGTGCACGGCTGGGCGCCCGCGCCGTACGACGCCAAGGTCGACACCGATGCCAACTACCTCCGCTGCCTCTCGTGGGCGATGGATGCCTCGCGCACGGCCGCGGTGCGCCTCGGGGTCGCGGGGCACAACCTCTTCGACATCGCCTACGCCTGGCTGCTGGCCGGCGAGCGCGGCGTGCGCGCCGACGTCGAGTTCGAGATGCTGCTGGGCATGGCGCAGGGGCAGATCGACGCGGTCGCCGACGAGGTCGGGCAGGTGCTGCTCTACACGCCCGTGGTGCGCCCCGACCACTTCGATGCGGCGATCTCGTACCTCGTGCGCCGGCTGCAGGAGAACGCGTCGGCGGAGAACTTCCTCTCGGCGGCCTTCGAGCTCGCCGACAGCCCCGCCATGTTCGAGCGCGAGCGCGAGCGCTTCCTCGCCTCGGTGCGCCGCATGGACGCGCCGAGCCTCGGCCGCGGACCCCGCCGCGCGCAGCGCCGCGGCGCCGATCCGGCAGTCGACCCCGATGCGCGGGGAACCGCCGGGGAGCCGGGCGCGCCCTCGACCACCCGCCCTCCGGCGCCCGAGGGACCCGCGGGCGAGCAGCTCACGCAGCGGGTGCTCGGCATCGCCCGCGGCGTCACGGCCGACACGGCGGCGGTGCTGCCCGGCACCCCGGGCGGCGTCGCCCGCTTCGGCGCCGACGAGTACCTCGAGACCGCGATCTACGCGCCCCGCGAGCGCGGCCGCGCGGGTGCGGCCGCGGGCACCGGCGCCCCCGGGTTTCTGAACACCCCCGATTCCGATCCCGCGCTCGCCGACACGCGCGCCTGGGCGCGCGACGTGCTCGAGCGCGTGCCCGGCTCGACCGCCGGCATGCACACCATCCTCGAGGCGCGCATCGACGACGAGCGCGCGCTCGATCGCGTGCTCGAGCAGGTGCGGGATGCCGCGGCCACCTGGGGCGCCCTCCCAGCCGCCGAGCGCGGCACCGTGCTGCAGCGCGCCGCGGCGGCGATCGAGCGGCGGCGCGGCGAGCTCATCGAGGTCGCCGCGGCCGAGACGGGCAAGCCCTTCGCCGAGGGCGACGTCGAGGTGAGCGAGGCCGTGGACTTCGCGGCGTACTACGCCGCGACCGCCCGCGAGCTCGACTCGATCGCCGGCGCCGTGTTCGTGCCCTCGAGGGTGACGCTCGTCGTGCCGCCGTGGAACTTTCCGATCGCGATCCCCGCGGGCGGCGTGCTCGCCGCGCTCGCCGCGGGCTCGGGCGTCGTGCTCAAGCCGGCCCCCGAGGCCCGTCGCTGCGCGGCCGTGCTGGCCGAGGCCCTCTGGTCGGCCGGGGTGCCGCGCGATCTGCTCGCGCTGGTCGACGTCGACGAGGAGGCGCTCGGCCGCCCGCTCGTCACCCACCCGCTCGTCGAGCGCGTGCTGCTCACCGGCTCGTGGGAGACGGCCCGGCTGTTTCGCTCCTGGCGCGCCGAGCTGCCGCTGCTGGCCGAGACCAGCGGCAAGAACGCGATGATCGTGACGCCCTCGGCCGATGTCGACCTCGCCGTCGCCGACCTCGTGCGCAGCGCCTTCGGGCATGCCGGGCAGAAGTGCTCCGCGGCGAGCCTGGTCATCCTGGTCGGCGCGATGGGCTCCTCGGCGCGGTTCGCGAGGCAGCTCGTCGACGCCACGCAGTCGCTGCGCGTCGGGCCGCCCGCCGATCCTCGAAGCGAGGTGGGGCCGCTGATCCAGCGGCCCTCGGGCAAGCTCGAGTGGGCGCTCACCACGCTCGACGCGGGCGAGCGCTGGCTCGTCGAGCCGCGGCCGCTCGATGATTCCGGACGGCTGTGGAGCCCGGGCATCCGCACCGGGGTCGCCCCCGGATCGCGCTTTCATCGCGAGGAGTTCTTCGGGCCGGTGCTCGGGGTCATGCACGCGCACAGCCTCGAGCACGCGATCGAGCTGCAGAACGCGGTCGCCTACGGGCTGACCGCCGGCCTGCACACGCAGGACCCGGACGAACTCGCCCGCTGGCTCGCCGGCGTCGAGGCGGGCAACCTCTACGTCAACCGTGCCACGACCGGCGCGATCGTGCAGCGCCAGCCCTTCGGCGGCTGGAAGCGCTCCTCGGTCGGCCCGGGCGCGAAGGCCGGCGGGCCGAACTCCCTCATCGGGCTCGGCTCGTGGCGCGCCGCCGGCGGTGGGGCGCCGTCGTCGACGCTGCACCTGCGCGGGCTCGACACGCGGATCACGGGCGTGATCGAGGCATCGCAGCCCTCGCTGGCCTTCGAGGCGTTCGAGATGCTGCGCCGCGGCGCGCTCTCCGACGCGGTGGCGTGGGATCGCGAGTTCGGCGCGGTGAAGGACGTCACGGGCCTCGGCATCGAGCGCAACCTCATGCGCTACCGACCGGTGCCGGTCGCCGTGCGCGCGGCCGCCGGAACCCCGCTGCAGGAGGTGCTGCGCGTGGCGCTCGCCGGGCTGCGCACGATGGCGCCGTTCACGCTCAGCGTGCCCGAGGGCCTCCCGCCCGCCGTGCGTCGCGCGCTGAGCGAGCTGGGCGTGCCCGTGTTCGTGGAGCGCGACGTCGAGTGGGTGCAGCGGGTGCGGGGGCCGGCTGCCGGCACGTCCGCCGATGTCGAGCACGGTGCGCCGCGGGCCTCGGCGGCCCAGGCGCCCGAGACGGGCGCGCCGACCGCCGACGGCCAGCCCAGCGCGGGTGCCGAGGTGCGGGTGCCGCGCGTGCGCATCATCGGCCCGACCGCGCAGCGCACGGCGCTCGCCGAGGTGCTCGCGATCGCGGTGGAGGGCGACCCCGACCTCGCCGTGTACGCCGGAGAGGTCACCACGGCGGGCCGGATCGAGCTGCTGCCCTTCCTGCACGAGCAGGCCATCTCGATCACCGCGCATCGCTTCGGCACCCCCGACCCGTGGAGCGAGTCGGTCATCTAGCTCGTCGCCCGATCAGGGCTCCGTGACAGCGCACAGGGCCCGTGCCACAATGCAAGTGGCGTGCCGTGGCGCCGCGAGCTGCGAGCGACCTCGCGGCTCGCGGGGGCACGGACCCTGGACGGTGTCCGCCGAAACCGCGACGTCGCCGCACCGATGCGGCGGCGCTGCGCTCACGAGGAGCAGCACAATGTCGACGCAACACGTGCCCGAGGCATCCACGATGCCCGAGGCAGCCGCGGCAGGCGCGACCGCCGTCGTGCCTGAGCGCAACCAGCACCTGCGGCGGTACCTGATGTGCCGCCCCGAGCACTTCACGGTGAGCTACCGGATCAACCCGTGGATGGAGCCGGCCAGGCCCACCGACACGGCGCTGGCGGTGCGGCAGTGGCAGGCGCTCTACGACACCTATCTCGAGCTGGGGCACCAGGTCGAGCTGATCGACCCCATCCCGGGGCTTCCCGACATGGTCTACACCGCCAACGGCGGCTTCGTGCTGGACGGCATCGCCTACGGCCCGAAGTTTCGCTACCCGGAGCGCGCGGCCGAGGCGCCCGCGTTCCTGGCCTGGTTCGCGGCGAACGGCTTCGACGTGCGCGAGCCGGACGAGGTGAACGAGGGCGAGGGCGACTTCCTGCTCGCCGGCGACACGATCCTCGCGGGCAGCGGATTCCGCTCCGCCGGCGCGAGCCACCGGGAGCTGGCGCGGATCTTCGGGCGCGAGGTGGTGCCGCTGCGGCTGGTCGACCCGCGCTTCTACCACCTCGACACCGCGCTCGCCGTGCTCGACCCGGTGGTGGGGGCCGCGAACGGCGGCCCGGAGCGCGCCGGCATCGCCTACCTCGCCGAGGCGTTCGACGCCGAGAGCATCGCGGTGCTGCGGGCGCGCTACCCGGACGCGATCGTGGTCGACCGCGCCGACGGCGCGGTGTTCGGGCTGAACGCGGCCAGCGACGGCAGGCACGTGCTCATCTCGCCGCGCGCGACCGGATTCGCGCGTCAGCTGCGCGAGCGCGGCTACACCCCGGTGCCCGTCGACCTCTCGGAGCTGCTGCTCGGCGGGGGCGGCATCAAGTGCTGCACGCTCGAGCTGCGGGGGTGAGCGCCATGCAGGTGCATCCGCCGCACGTCGATCCCGCGACCCGGGGGGCCATCGCTCTCGAGCACGCCCACCTCGCGCACAACTACGACCCGCTGCCGGTCGTCATCGCCAACGGCCAGGGCGCGTGGGTGACCGACATCGAGGGGCGGCGCTATCTCGACTTTCTCGCCGCCTACTCGGCGCTGAACTTCGGCCACGGGCATCCCGCGCTGATCGAGGCCGCCAGCGCGCAGCTGGGGCGCCTCACCCTCACCAGCCGCGCGTTCTCCAACGATCAGCTCGGCCCGTTCGCCGCCGCCCTCGCCGAGCTCGCGGGCAAGGAGCTCGTGCTCCCGATGAACACCGGCGCCGAGGCCGTCGAGACCGGCATCAAGGTGGCCAGGGCCTGGGCGTACCGCGTGAAGGGGGTGCCGCAGGACGCGGCATCCATCATCGTGGCCCGAGGCAACTTCCACGGCCGCACCACGACCATCGTGGGCTTCTCGGACGACCCGGGCGCGCACGACGACTTCGGCCCGTACGGCCCGGGCTTCGTGTCGGTGCCGTTCGGCGACGCCGACGCGCTCGCCGCGGCGATCACCCCCGACACGGCTGCGGTGCTGATCGAGCCGATCCAGGGCGAGGCCGGCGTGCTGATCCCGCCGGAGGGATACCTGCGGCGGGTGCGCGAGCTGTGCACCGAGCACGGCGTGCTGTTCATCGCCGACGAGATCCAGACGGGGCTCGGACGCACCGGGCACACCTTCGCGTGCGAGCGGGAGGGCGTCGTGCCCGATCTCTATCTGCTCGGCAAGGCGCTCGGCGGGGGCATCGTGCCCCTCTCGGCCGTGGTGGGCGACGCCGAGGTGCTCGGGGTGATCCAGCCCGGGCAGCACGGCTCGACGTTCGGCGGCAACCCGCTCGCGGCGGCGATCGGCGTGCGCGTGGTGCAGCTGCTGGCGGCCGGCACCCTGCAGAAGCGGGCGCAGCTGCTGGGCACGCGGCTGCGGGAGGGCATCGAGCCGCTCATCGGGCACGGGGTCACCGCGGTGCGCGTCGCCGGGCTGTGGGCCGGCGTCGACATCGATCCGCGGCTCGGGACCGGCCGGCACATCAGCGAGATGCTGCTCGCCCGCGGGCTGCTCGTGAAAGACACGCACGGGCAGACGATCCGGCTGGCGCCGCCGCTGGTGATCCGCTCGACCGACCTCGACTGGGCGCTCGAGCAGCTGCACCTCGTGATCGAGGGCGAGGCGGCGCGGGCCGACAGCGGGCAGGCTCCGGCGCACGCCGTAGGCTGAAGCACGTGTCAGAACGCGCGCGCGACGCCACCGTCGTCATCATCCCGACGTACAACGAGCGCCGCGCGATCCGCGACATCGTGGGCCGCGTGCGCCGCGCCGTGCCCGACGCCGATGTGCTGATCGTCGACGACGCATCCCCCGACGGCACCGGCGAGCTCGCCGACGAGCTCGCGCGCACGATCCCGCGGGTGCACGTGCTGCATCGCCCGGGCAAGCAGGGGCTCGGCGCCGCGTACAAGGACGCGTACGGGTGGGCGCTCGAGCGCGGCTATGCGCGGCTCGTGCAGCTCGATGCCGACGGCTCGCACCAGCCCGAGCAGCTGCCCGCCCTGCTGGCCGCGGCATCCCGCGCGCCCGGGCGCGAGCCCGCCGACGTGGTGGTGGGCTCTCGGTGGGTGCCGGGCGGGGCGATCGTGAACTGGCCGAGACGCCGTGAGGTGCTCTCGCGGTGCGGCTCGCTGTATTCGCGGTGGATGCTGGGGCTGCCGTATCGCGATATCACGGCCGGCTACCGGGTGTTCCGGGCCGATGCCCTGCGGGCGCTGCGGCTCGACGAGGTGCACAGCCACGGCTACGGGTTTCAGGTCGACATGCTCTGGCACGCGCACCGCGCGGGGCTGCGCATCGTCGAGGTGCCGATCACGTTCGTGGAGCGCAGCGAGGGCGAATCGAAGATGACCGGCGCCATCGTGTTCGAGGCGATGGTGCGCGTGACGGCGTGGGGGATCCGCGAGCTGCCGAGGCGGGTGGGCCGGGCCCTGCGCCGGGTGGCGCGACGGGGCTAGGCTCGGCACACAGCACTGCCCGGCACGCGCACCGTCGCGCGGGTCGGATCCGGCACAGAAACGAGCTGCGCATGAGCCCGACACCACTGCTCCCGGTCGCCGATGCCGTCGACATCCTGGGCACCGACGCCCTGCTGCACGACGAGGAGCGCGCCATCCGCGCCTCGGTGCGCGAGCTGTGCGCGCAGCGCATCGATCCGCACATCGCGACGTGGTGGGAGGAGGGCACGCTGCCGCAGCCGCGCGAGCTCGCGCGGGAGCTGGGCCGGATGGGCCTGCTCGGCATGCACCTTGAGGGCTACGGCTGCGCGGGCACGAGCGCGACCGCCTACGGGCTTGCCTGCCTCGAGCTCGAGGCGAGCGACTCGGGCATCCGCTCGTTCGTCTCGGTGCAGGGCTCGCTCGCCATGTTCGCGATCCGTCGCTGGGGCAGCGAGGAGCAGATGCTCGAGTGGCTGCCGCGGATGGCGACGGGGGAGGTGATCGGATGCTTCGGCCTCACCGAGCCCGATCACGGATCCGACCCCGGCTCGATGCGCACGCGCGCGCGCCGCGACGGCGACGACTGGCTGCTCGACGGCCGCAAGATGTGGATCACGAACGGCTCGATCGCCGACGTCGCCGTCGTCTGGGCGCGCTGCGACGACGGCATCCGCGGCTTCATCGTGCCGACCGACACCCCCGGGTTCTCGGCGAGCACCATCGCGCACAAGATGTCGCTGCGCGCGTCGATCACGGCCGAGCTGGTGCTCGACGGGGTGCGGGTCCCGGCATCCGCCATGCTGCCCGGCGCGCGCGGGCTCTCGGGGCCGCTGTCATGCCTGAACGAGGCCCGCTTCGGCATCATCTTCGGCGCGGTCGGCGCCGCGCGCACCGCGCTCGAGACGGCCGTGCGCTACGCCCGCGAGCGGGAGCAGTTCG
>Ga0116179_1000135_pt1 | contig 55706 bp, 49 predicted proteins | sample AD_UKC071_MetaG_FD_89751 | JGI IMG/M metagenome (GOLD analysis project Ga0116179, IMG submission 89751) | Active sludge microbial communities of municipal wastewater-treating anaerobic digesters from USA - AD_UKC071_MetaG | ecosystem: Engineered > Bioreactor > Anaerobic > Digestate | place: USA...
CTACACCCCGGGCAAGCCCGCCTCCGCCCCGCCGGGAGTCACCGCCTACAAGATCAGCAGCAACGAGAACCCGTTCCCGCCGCTGCCCTCGGTGCTCGACGCCGTGCAGGCTGCCGCGGGCGAGATGAACCGCTACCCCGACATGGGCGTCACCGAGCTGACCGCGACGCTCGCGGCCCGCCTCGACGTGCCCCCCGATCGGCTGGCCTTCGGCCCGGGTTCGGTCGGTGTGCTCGGTCAGCTCATCGCGGCGACCTGCGACGCCGGCGACGAGGTCGTCTTCGCGTGGCGCTCCTTCGAGGCGTACCCGGGCCTCGCGCTGGTCGCCGGCGCGACGCCCGTGCAGATTCCCCTCACCGAAGACGCACGCCACGACCTGCCCGCCATGGCCGCGGCCATCACGGAGCGCACGCGCGCCGTGATCGTGTGCAGCCCCAACAACCCCACCGGCCCCGTTGTGACGCAGGCCGAGTTCGACGCCTTCCTCGCCCAGGTGCCGCCGACGGTGCTCGTGATCCTCGACGAGGCGTACATCGAGTTCGTGACCCAGCAGGACGCGGTGGACGGTGCGCGCATGCTCGCCGCCGGTGCCCCCGCGAATCTGGTCGTACTGCGCACATTCTCCAAGGCGTATGGCCTTGCCGGCCTTCGTGTCGGGTACGCCATCGGGCACCCGCGTGTGCTCGACGCGGCACGGAGCACCGGCATCCCGCTCTCGGTCACCGCGCAGGCGGAGGCTGGCGCGCTCGCCAGCCTGGAGGCGGAGGGCGAGCTGCTCGAGCGGGTGGGCGACCTCGCGCGCCGCCGCGATGCGCTGGCGGCCGCGCTGCGCGAACAGGGTTGGCGGGTGCCGGACGCACAGGGCAACTTCGTGTGGCTCGGCACCGGCGCCGAGACGATGGCCGCCGCCGAGACGTTCATGGCGGACGGCCTCGTGGTGCGCCCGTTCGACGGCGAGGGCATCCGTATATCCGTCGGCGAGCATATGTCTGTGGAGAAAGTCCTACGGACCGCGCGCGGGATTGTTGGCAACCTTCCAGAGGGTCACGCCGCCAGGGCGCTACCGTAGAACGGTGAGCTCAACGACTGAACCTCAACTCGTGCGCGTGCTCTCGGCCGATGGGACCTTTGCGCCCACCCCCGCGGCCGAGCGCTACCTGCCCCTGATCGAAGGCCTCGCTGACGCCGAGCTCGAGCAGTTCTACCGCGACATGGTGACGATTCGCGCCTTCGACCGGGAGGCGACGAACCTGCAGCGCCAGGGCCAGATGGCGCTGTGGCCGCCAAGCCTCGGGCAGGAGGCGGCCCAGGTCGGCTCGGCACGTGCGGCGCGCACGCAGGACCACCTCTTCCCGTCCTACCGGGAGCACGTGGTGTGCACGATCCGCGGCGTCGATCCCGTCGACATCATCCGCCTGATGCGGGGCAACACGCACGGCGGCTGGAACCCGTTCGACCCGGCAAACGGCAACACCCACCTCTACACCCTGGTGCTCGGCGCCCAGGCGCTGCACGCCACGGGGCTTGCGATGGGCATCGCCTTCGATGGCCGCTCGGGCAGCGGCGACCCGGAGCGCGACGAGGCGGTCATCGTCTATTATGGCGACGGGGCATCCAGCCAGGGCGATGTGCACGAGGCCATGGTGTTCGCCGCCAGTTACAACGCGCCCGAGGTCTTTTTCCTGCAGAACAACCAGTGGGCGATCTCGGTGCCCGTCGCGACCCAGGCGAAGGTGCCGCTGTATCGCCGCGCCGACGGCTACGGGATCCCCGGTGCCCAGATCGATGGCAACGACGTGCTGGCGAGCTTTGCCGCGACCCGTGCCGCCCTCGACTCGGCGCGGGCGGGCGAGGGCCCGCAGTTCATCGAGGCCGTGACCTACCGCATGGGCGCGCACACGACGAGCGATGACCCGACGAAGTACCGTCGGCGTGACGAAGAGCACGAGTGGGCCGGGCGCGATCCGATCGCGCGTTTTGGCAGCTACCTGCGGGGGCGCGGCGCATCCGAGCGCTTCTTCGACGAGGTCGACGAGGCGGCGCGCGAGTATGCGAACGACACCCGGGTGCGCACCCTCGCGCTGCAGCCCCCCGAAGCCGAGACCATGTTCGCGCACGTCTACTCCGAGCCGCACCCGCGCGTGCAGGAGCAGCGCGAGTGGCGCAGGCAGTACGAGGCGACCTTCGATGTCGCCGCGGCCGAGACGGGAGCGAGCGAATGAGCGTCGCAGCAGGCATTGACGTGACCGCCGGCACCGAGAGTGCGCCCCGCGCGGATGCGCGCCCGGCCGCGGAGGTGACCCGCGGGATCGAGAAGATGACGATCACGCGCGCGCTCAACGAGGGGCTGCGCCGTGCCATGACCGAGAGCGACCGGGTCGTGCTGATGGGCGAGGACATCGGGCAGCTCGGCGGCGTGTTCCGCGTCACGGAGGGGCTGCAGGCCGAGTTCGGTGAGCGCCGGGTGCTCGACACGCCGCTGGCGGAGTCGGCCATCGTCGGCACCGCGATCGGCCTGGCCATGGGCGGCTTCCGGCCGGTGTGCGAGATCCAGTTCGACGGCTTCGTCTTTCCGGCGTTCGACCAGATCACGGCGCAACTGGCGAAGCTGACCAACCGGCACGAGGGCGCGCTGAGCATGCCCGTGGTGATCCGCATTCCCTACGGCGGCCACATCGGCGCCGTTGAGCATCACCAGGAGAGCCCGGAGGCCTACTTCACGCACACCGCCGGGCTGCGCGTGGTGAGCCCCTCGACCCCGCACGACGCGTACTGGATGATTCAGGACGCGATTCGCAGCAACGATCCGGTGATCTTCCTCGAGCCCAAGGGCCGCTACTGGATCAAGGGCGACGTCGACACGGCCGATCGCGCGGCCCCGCTGCACGCCAGCCGGGTCGTGCGCCAGGGTACGGACGTGACCCTGGTCGGTCACGGCGCGATCGTCGCGATGCTGCTCCAGGCCGCCGAGCTGGCGGCGACCGAGGGCACCAGCATCGAGGTGATCGACGTGCGCTCGCTCTCGCCCGTCGACTTCGAGCCGATCGTGGCGTCGGTGCACAAGACCGGCCGCATGGTCTACGTGCAGGAGGCGCCCGGGTTCACGAGCCTCGGCAGCGAGATCTCGGCGACCGTGTCGGAGCGCGCGTTCTACTCGCTCGAGGCACCCGTGCTTCGCGTCTCGGGCTGGGACGTGCCGTTCCCGCCGGCCAAGCTCGAGGGCGCGTACCTGCCCGATGTCGACCGCATCCTTGAGGCGGTCGACCGTTCACTCGCGTACTGATCCGACCATGCCGAAGACGGCATGCGGGAACACGCGCATCTTGCAAGACCTGAAGGGGAATCGATGACTGAGCAGAGGTTCTTGTTGCCGGACGTGGGCGAAGGGCTCACCGAGGCGGAGATCGTGTCGTGGCGCGTGGCGCCCGGAGACACCGTCGCGGTGAACGACGTGATCGTCGAGATCGAGACGGCGAAGTCGATCGTCGAGCTCCCGTCGCCGTTCGGCGGCGTGGTCGGCACGCTCCTCGTGAACGAGGGCGACACGGTCGACGTCGGTGCCCCGATCATCACCGTGCTGAGCGAGGCCGGCGCGGCGGATGCCGCGGCGCCCGCTGGAGCGCACCCGCACAGCGCGAACCCCGACGCGGCCGAGCTCGAGGCCGATGTGGCCGCGAGCATCTCGGAGGAGGAGTCGGGGGATGCCGGATCGGGTGCCGTGCTCGTGGGGTACGGCACGGCCGAGCCGGTCTCGTCGCGTCGGCGCGGCCGGGCCGCCACCGCGCAGGCTGGGGCCGGCGCATCCGGGGCGACGAGCGGGGCGGCGGGTGCCGCGGCGCCCACCGAGCTCGGCGGACGTCTCGCCGGCGCCCCCGTCGAGCCGAGGCGCCCCGCAAGCATTCCCGCTGCGGCATCCGCCGCGGTGATCGCGAAGCCGCCGATTCGAAAGCTCGCGAAAGACCTGGATGTCGACCTCGCGACGGTGCAGCCGACCGGCCTTGCCGGCGAGATCACCCGCGACGACGTCATCCGCCATGCGACGCAGGCCAGCGTGTTCCGCAACATCCAGACCCCCGAATGGCGTGAGGATCGCGAGGAGATCATCCCCGTCAAGGGCGTGCGCAAGGCCATCGCGACGGGCATGTCGCGCAGCGCCTTCACCGCGCCGCACGTGTCGGTCTGGGTGGATGTCGACGCGACGCGCACCATGGAGTTCGTCCGCCGGCTCAAGGCCTCGCCCGACTTTGCGGGCGTGAAGGTTTCGCCCCTGCTGATCATGGCCCGCGCCATGATCTGGGCGGTGCAGCGCAACCCCACGGTGAACTCGGCCTGGGTCGACACCCCGGACGGTGCGCAGATCGTCGTGCGGCACTACGTGAACCTGGGCGTGGCCGCGGCGACGCCGCGCGGGCTCATCGTGCCGAACGTGAAGGACGCGCAGGAGCTCAGCCTCCGCGAGCTGGCCGAGGCGCTGGAGCGCCTCACGATCACGGCGCGCGATGGCAAGACGACCATGGAAGATCAGGCCGGCGGCACGATCACGGTGACCAATATCGGTGTCTTCGGGATGGATGCCGGCACCCCGATCCTGAACCCCGGCGAGGTCGCCATCGTGGCGATGGGCACGATCAAGCAGAAGCCCTGGGTCGTCGACGGCGAGGTGCGGCCGCGGTACGTCACCACCGTGGCCGGCTCGTTCGATCACCGCGTGGTCGATGGCGATGTGGTGTCGCGCTTCGTCGCCGATGTTGCGTCGGTGCTCGAGGAGCCGGCGCTGCTGCTCGACTGACGGCTCGCGGCCGCCGATTGTGGCGGGCTGCGTCGTTCCACGTGAAACACGCACTTGAGAATGGTTATCAATAGGGCGTAGGGTTGACCCGTGCACTCCTCACGCCGCCTGCCTCTGCCCGCTCTCGCGATGGCGGCGCTCGCCGCGCTCGCGGCGATCATGCTCGTGCTCACCGGCTGCGCCGGCGCCCCGGAGGGCGGCGCGAGCGGCGAGGGGTCGGCGAAGCGGGTGCAGATCGTGGCATCCACCAACGTCTACGGCCAGATCGCCGAGCAGATCGGTGGCGACCGGGTCGATGTGACATCGATCATCTCTTCGGGTTCGCAAGACCCGCACTCGTACGAGGCGACCGCCCGCGATCAGCTCGCGATCTCGCGTGCGCAGCTCGTGATCGAGAATGGCGGCGGATTCGACGCCTTCATCGCGAGGCTCATCGCTGCCGCCGGCACCGACCCCGTGATCATCACCGCGGTCAACTTCGCGGAGGACGCGCCCGATTCGCACGAGGGCGACGGGCACGAGGCTGACGCGGATGTGCACGGCGCTGATGCGCACGACGCTGATGCGCACGATGGTGATGTGCACGACGCCCACGCGCACGACGCCCACGCGCACGACGCTGACGATGCCCACGCGCACGATGCTGATGGGCATGACACCGGCACACATGACGCTGACGCGCATGACGAGGCGGCGCATGACCACGACAACGAGCACGTCTGGTTCGACCCGGCGGCGATGAGCCGCCTGGGCGCGCAGCTTGCCGCCGACCTCGCGACGCTCGATCCGGAGGGCGCCGGGGAGTTCGCCCGCAACGCCGCCGATTTCGCCCTCGAGCTCGAGGCCGTGCAGGGTGAGATCGCCCGCATCGGCGCCGAGCACGCGGGGGAGGGCGTCTTTCTCAGCGAGCCGCTCGCGGCCGCGCTTGCCGCGGAGACCGGTCTCGTCGACGTCACGCCCGAGGGCTTTGCCGCGGCGGTCGAGGCCGGGCGCGATGTGTCGCCGTCGGTGCTGCTCGCCTCGCTGCGGGTGATCGAGGGTGGCGAGGCGCGCGTGGTGTTCGTCAACGCGCAGACCGCGGGCGCCGAGACCAAGCGCATCATGGATGCCGCGACCGCGGCGAATATTCCGATCCTGGCATTTACCGAGACGATCCCCGAGGGTTCGGCGGGTGTGCGCACGGCGAGCTACCCGGAGTGGATGGCCGACAACGTGGCGCGGCTCGCGGCCGCGCTGGCGGAGGGGACGTCAACCCCGGCTGCGGCTGCGGCTACGGCTGCGAGCGAGCCCACGGCTGAACCGACAGCCGCCTCGGAAACGGGCACGGGCACGGGCACCGGAACGGCGGTCGCCGCATGATCGCCGCGGCGGGAGCACCCGTGCTCGATATTGCCGGGGCGGCGCTTGTGCGCGGCGACCGCGAGCTGTGGAGCGGCCTCGATCTTCAGGTGCGTCCCGGCGAGTTCCTCGCGGTGCTCGGCCCGAGTGGTTCGGGCAAGACGACGCTGCTGCGCGCGATCCTCGGGCTGCAGCCGCTCAGCGCCGGCACGGTCACCGTCGCGGGCCGCCCCGTGCGCCGCGGCAACCCCGCGATCGGCTACATCGCCCAGACCCGCCCCCTCCCGCCCGAGACCAGCCTGCGAGCCCGCGATCTTGTCGAACTCGGCGTCAACGGCACCCGCCTCGGCCTTCCGCTGCGTCGTCGCAGCGACCGGGAGCGCGTCGACCAACTGCTGCGCGACGTGGGCGCCGAGGCATACGGCGATCGCCCGGTGGGCCTGCTCTCCGGCGGCGAGCAGCAGCGCCTGCGCATCGGCCAGGCGCTCGCCGACAACCCGGCGATCCTGCTGTGCGACGAGCCGCTCTCCAGCCTGGACCTCGCAAACCAGCAGGCCGTCACCGCGATCATCGATCGGCAGCGCCGTGAACGCGGCGCTGCCGTGCTGTTCGTGACGCACGACATCAACCCGATCCTCGGCATGGTCGACCGCGTGCTCTACATCGCAGGCGGCCGGTTCACCCTCGGCACCCCAGATGAGGTGCTGCAGACCCACGTGCTCACCGAGTTGTACGGCGCGCCCGTCTACGTGCTGCGCGCCGGCGATCGTCTCGTCGTGGTCGGCGTCCCGGACGCGGACCATCCCCACGCCCACGACGACGTCGATCACGCCACGGGAGGCGACGCATGAGCGCCATCACCGAGGCGGCGTCGGCACGCGCAGTGTTCGGGCGCGCGCCACTCGTGTCATGGGACGACGTCTTCTCCTTTCAGGACTATGGTGCGCTGCTCGCGCTGGTGCAGAACTCGCTGATCGCCGGCGCGGTGCTCGGCCTGGTCGGCGGGCTGATCGGCGTCTTCGTGATGCAGCGCGACCTCGCCTTCGCCGTGCACGGCGTGAGCGAGCTCTCGTTCGCCGGCGCCGCCGCGGCCCTGCTGTTCGGCTTCAACATCGTGGGCGGCTCGCTCGTCGGCGCCATGGTGGCCGCACTGCTGATCGGCGTGCTCGGGGCCAAGGCCCGCGATCGCAACTCGATCATCGGCGTGCTGATGCCGTTCGGCCTGGGCCTTGGGATCCTCTTCCTCTCGCTCTATGACGGCCGCAGCGCCAACCGCTTCAGCCTGCTCACCGGCCAGATCATCTCGGTCGACACCCCAGACCTGGCGTGGCTGATCGGCATCTGCGTCGCGGTGTTCGTCGTGCTCCTGTTGATCTGGCGCCCCCTCCGGTTCGACTCGCTCGACCCGGCGTCGGCGGCGGCCCGCGGCATCCCGAGCTCGCTCGTGAGCATCGGCTTCATGCTGCTGCTGGGCGCCGTGGTCGCGGTGAGCGTGCAGATCATCGGCGCGCTGCTGGTGATGGCGCTGCTCGTGACGCCCGCCGCCGCGGCGATGCGGCTGAGCGCGGGCCCGCTGGCCGTGCCCGTCCTGGCGGCGGTCTTCGGCTTCGTCTCGGCGGTGGGCGGGATCCTGCTCGCCATCGCGGGCACGCTCCCGGTGAGCCCCTACATCACGAGCATCTCGTTTCTCATCTACATTCTCGCCCGCCTGGTGGCCTGGGGTCGCGCCCGGGTCTCGCGCCCGATCCCGGCCTAGACTGACGGCCATGGCGAAGCGCAATACGTGGCAGCGCGAGGCGGTGCGGGAGGCACTCGACGCCCGCGCGGGGTTCGTGAGCGCACAGGCGCTGCACCAGGCACTGCACGAGGAAGGCACGAGCATCGGCCTGGCGACCGTGTACCGGGCGCTGGCCGACCTCGCCGAACGTGGTGAGGCCGACTCGCTGCAGGGTCCCGATGGCGAGAATCTCTTCCGCGCGTGCGAGAGCACCGACCACCACCACCACCTCATCTGCCGCTCGTGCGGCATGGCGGTCGAGATCGAGGCGCGCGAGGTCGAGCAGTGGGCCCAGGCCACGGCCGCGCAGCACGGCTTCACCCAGGCGCAGCACGTCGTCGACATCTTTGGGCGGTGCCCCGCGTGCTCCGGCGGGCGCGACGGGCAGGCCGATGGGCAGCGAGGCGGGCCCGATGGGCAGCGAGATGGACAGCGCGCCGGGCAATAACCGCGCGGGCTTCCACCAGCCCACGCGCGCAGAGCTCGAGCACGATGCGCTCGCGGTCGCGCCCCGCCTGCTCGGCGGCATCCTCTGCACGCGCGTCGACGGCGTCTCGGTCGCCGTGCGCCTCACCGAGGTCGAGGCCTATCACGGGCGCGGCACGGGCCCCGTGCCCGACCCCGGCTCGCACGCCCGCATGGGCCGCACCGAACGCAACGCCACGATGTGGGGCGCGCCGGGGCACCTGTACGTCTACATGAGCCACGGCATCCACTCCTGCGTGAACGTCGCCTGCTCGCCCGACGGCGTCGCCTCCGGGGTGCTGCTGCGCGCCGGCGAGGTCATCGAGGGCATGGATGCCGCGACCGCCCGCCGACCCACGAGCCGCGCGCCGCGCGATCTGGCCCGCGGCCCGGGCCGACTCGGCAAGGCGATCGGCCTCGTCTCGGCGCGGCACAACGGGATCGATGCGCTGGCCGGGGGCGCCGAGCGCGCGGGCGCGCTCGCCCGGCTCTGGCTGCGCGACGAGCCGCTCACCGAGCTCGCCTCGGGCCCGAGGGTCGGGGTGGGCGGCCGGGCGGGCACCGCCGCGTTCCCGTGGCGGTTCTGGATCCCCGGCGACCCCACCGTGTCGCCGTTTCGGCCGGGGCGGAACGCGGTGGAAACGGAGGCCGGCCCGGGCCCCACGCAGCCGGCGCCGAATGAGCAGAGCTCGCAGGAGCCGGCGCCGAACATCCCCCGCCCGATTCAACCAAACGGCTGAGGCACCGCCCAGGCGCGGCCCGTAGGCTGAAAGCCTATGACTCCTCGACTTCTTTACCGCACCCTCGCCATCGCCGAGGTGATCACGTGGGCACTGCTGCTGACCGCGATGTTCCTCAAGTACGTGACGAAGACCACCGACGCGCTGGTGACGCCGTTCGGCGGCATCCACGGCTTCATCTTCCTCAGCTACGGGGCGATGACGATCTTCGTCTGGATCAACCAGAAGTGGAAGCCGGGCGTCGGGATCCTGGGGCTCGTGAGCGCGATCGTGCCCTTTGCCACGCTGCCCTTCGACCTGGCCATCGACAAGCGCGGGCTCCTCAACGGCGGCTGGCGCCTCGCGCCGGGCGGCGAGGAGCCTCGCGGCTTCTTCGAGCACGTGCAGGCCATGGTGCTGCGCCACCCGATCGTCTGGACGACGATCGCCGCGGTCGTGATCGCCGGCGTCTTCACCGTGCTGCTCATGCTCGGCCCGCCGATTCCCCTCCCGGCATAGCGGGTGCGCCCGGGCCGCGGCATCCACCCGAATCGGTGCGACGCGCCCGGCGTGCTACACTCGCCCCTTGTGCTGTGTGCGTTCTCGCGCGCAGTTTCGTACGCTCCCCTCGAATGACCCTTCACCGGGTGTCGAGTGGTGTGTGCAGACAAGGGATCTTGGGTGCGGCCGTCCGGTCGCACGGTAGCTAAGGAGAGAACATCATGGCAGCAGTGTGCCAGGTGACTGGAGCAGTTCCCGGCTTCGGTCACAACATCTCGCACTCGCACCGCCGGACGAAGCGTCGCTTCGACCCGAACGTGCAGCGCAAGACCTACTTCGTCCCCTCGCTGGGGCGCAACATCAAGCTGAACGTGTCGGCCAAGGGCATCAAGGTCATCGACGCGCGTGGCATCGAGTCGGTCGTTCGTGACCTGCAGGCGAAGGGTGTGAAGCTCTAATGGCCAAGAAGGCACAGGACGTCCGTCCGATCATCAAGCTCCGTTCGACGGCGGGCACCGGTTACACCTACGTGACCCGCAAGAACCGTCGCAACAACCCCGACCGCCTCGTGCTCAAGAAGTACGACCCCGTCGTGCGCAAGCACGTTGACTTCCGTGAGGAGCGCTAGAAATGGCGAAGAAGAGCAAGATCGCTCGCAACGAGCAGCGCAAGGTCATCGTCGAGCGTTACGCCGCGAAGCGGCTTGAACTCAAGAAGGCCCTCGTCGACCCGACGAGCACCGACGAGCAGCGCGAGGCCGCACGCCTCGGCCTGCAGAAGCTGCCCCGCAACGCGTCGCCCGTGCGCGTGCGCAGCCGTGACGCCATCGACGGCCGCCCCCGTGGCATGCTCTCGAAGTTCGGCATCTCGCGTGTTCGCTTCCGCGACATGGCACACCGTGGCGAGCTGCCCGGCGTGACCAAGTCGAGCTGGTAAGCACCAGGTTGTAAGAAGGAGGCGGGGCCCATCGGGCCTCGCCTCTTTCGTGTTTCTGGCGTGCAGTGTGTTCTGCAGTGTGTTCTGGTGCGCGCCGTGTTTCTGGCGTGCGCCGTGTTTCTGGTGCGCAGGCTGTGTTCTTGGTGCGCAGGCTGTATTCGTGGTGCAGACGCTGCGTTTCTGGCGTGCGGGCTGCCGGCGAGTGGATGCCACAGCCTGCCGCTCGCGTGCGCGTCACACCGCGAAAATCCGCGGATCGCTCTGAAATTCGATGAAATCCGCTCGCGACACGCCCGAAACCCCTCCAATCACGGCGAAAATCCGCGAGAACACGCGGGGAGTTGGTACATTCGTCACGGTCAATCAGACCAGCCGGGGACACCGCGCCTTGGTCCAAGCAATACTGCGGCCACTTCGCCGCAACGTCCGAGGAGGACATCTCCATGGCTGACAAGTCCATCACCAAGACCGAGCTCGTCGCGAGCATCGCCAGCGCCACCGGTCAGAGCCAGGCCGCCGTCAGCGGCGTGCTCGACAGCCTCTTCGCCACCGTCTCTGAGGCAGTCGCCGCAGGCAACAAGGTTTCGATCCCCGGTTGGATCGCGTTCGAGAAGGTCGCGACCTCGGCGCGCACCGGTCGCAACCCGCAGACCGGCGACGAGATCAAGATTCCCGCCGGCAACCGCGTCAAGGTCACCGCTGGCTCGAAGCTCAAGGCAGCCGTCAAGTAAGACCGCTTTCCCGAGAGAGGGGGACGCCGCGACTCGCGGCGTCCCCCTCTCTCGTTCGCGGCGGCACTGGGTGCGGCGCCGCTTCGATACCCGCCCCGGTGCAATCCTCACCCCGGTTCGATACTCGCCCCGGGCAAACGTAGGCTTGGGGGGTGTCCCCCCGTCGTCTGCGCCTGCTCGGTCCCGTCATCCTGCTCGTCTTCGCGCTCGTCGCGCTGGCGGCCGGGCTCGCGTTCGGCGGGGGTGCCAAGGAGCAGCTGCTGCTCGACGCGGGGCCGTTCGTGCGCTGGGGCCTGCCCGTTGCGCGGCTGTTCGTCAATATCGGCGCCGCCGGCATCATCGGCACGCTCGTGCTCGCGCTGTTCGCGTTGCGGCGCGGCGAGCGGGAGTTCGAGACGGCGCTGGATGTGGCATCCATCTCGGCGGCGGTCTTCACGGTCGCGAGCGCCTTCACCGCCTTCCTCACCTACCTGAACGCGTTTCCGACCCAGGTGCGCCCCGACGCCGAGTTCGGCGCGCAGCTTGCGGCGTTCATGCTCGACATCCCGATGGGCCGCGCCTGGCTGATGACGGTCATCGCCGGCGCCATCATCACCGTGCTGGCCTTCGCGGTGCGCAGCTGGCTCGGCACCGCGCTGCTGCTGGGGCTCTCGATCGCGGCACTGTACCCGATGGCCACGCAGGGCCACACCGCAGGCGCCGCGGGCCACAACATCGCCGTCACGGGGCTCTTCCTCCACCTCGTGGGCGCCGCGGTCTGGCTCGGCGGGCTCATCCTGCTCGTCGTGATCCGCCCCGTCATCGACCGCGAGCGGATGGGCCGCGTGCTGCTGCGCTACTCATCGCTCGCCCTCGCCGCGTTTCTCGTCGTGGCCTTCTCGGGCTACGCGAGCGCGGCCCTGCGCGTCGGCGAGTGGGATGCGCTGGGCACCCCGTACGGCATCCTCATCATCGTCAAGGTGGCCGCGCTGCTCGCGATCGGCGTGCTGGGCGCGATCTACCGGCGCTCGCTGATCGCGCGCATCGTCGGCCCCTCCAAGCGCGAGCTGGCGGCGATGCAACGGGTGGATGCCAGGGCCGCGGCATCCACCCCCGCTCCGGGCGCCGGAGCCACCGTGCGCGGCGCACGCGGATCGAACGCATCCACGCGCGCGTCGAACGCCGCGGCGCGCGCGTCGCTCGCGCAGGCACGCGCCGCGGGCGACCGCCGTTTTTGGGGCCTGATCCTGCTCGAGCTGGCGTTCATGGGCATCGCCTCCGGGGTGGCCGTCGCCCTCGCCCGCACGGCCCCGCCGGTACCGCAGGAGCCCGCCGAGATCCCCACCCCGGCGCAGCGTTTGACCGACCGGCTGCTGCCGCCCGAGCTCGGCCCGCTGCAGTGGTTCACCGAGTGGTACGTCGACCTGCTCTGGATCGTCGCGTGCGGCTTCGGGCTGTTCTTCTACCTCGCCGCCGTGTGGCGCCTGCGCCGCCGCGGCGACTCGTGGCCGATCTACCGCACCATCTTGTGGGTCGTCGGCGTGCTGGCGCTGCTGTGGGTCACCAACGGCCCGATCAACGCCTACCAGGAGTACCTGTTCAGCGTGCACATGATCGGGCACATGCTGCTCGCGATGGCGATCCCGATCCTGCTCGTGCTCGGCGCCCCCGTCACGCTCGCGCTGCGCACGATCCGCAAACGCGACGACGGCACCCGTGGCGGCCGCGAGTGGATCATGTGGGCGATCAACACCCCCTTCTCGAAGGTGATCACGAACCCGTTCGTCACCGCCGGGATCTTCGTGCTCTCGCTCTGGGTCTTCTACTACACGGGCATCTTCCGCTGGTCGATGGTCGATCACCTCGGCCACCAGTGGATGGTCGTGCACTTCCTGATCTCGGGCTACCTGTTCGCCCAGTCGCTGATCGGCATCGACCCGGTGCCCTACCGCCTGCCGTACCCCGGCCGCCTCGTGCTCCTGCTCGCGACCATGGCCGTGCACGCGTTCTTCGGCGTGGCGATCATGGCGCAGGAGGGCCTGTTCGTGGCCGAATGGTTCGGCGCCATGGGCCGCACCTGGGGCCCGACCCCGATGGAGGACCAGCAGTCCGGGGGCGGCATCGCGTGGAGCGTCGGCGAGGTGCCGTCGCTGATCCTCGCGATCACCCTGGCGATCCAGTGGAGCCGCAGCGACACCAAGGAGCAGAAGCGCCTCGACCGGCACGCCGATCGCACGGGCGACGCCGAGCTGAACGAGTACAACGAGCAGCTGGCCCGCATCGCCGCGCGCGACGCGCAGCGCGAGGCGCAGGGGCGCCCCTAGCGCGTCCCGGGCGGGCGGGCGGGCGGGCAGGCCACCGCGCCCGTGGGGCGCGGCTAGTCGAGCCGGTGCTCGCCGCCGCCGACCCGGATGGAGACGCTGCCGTCGGGCAGCACCGAGATCGTGCCGTCGAGCATGAACTCCACGTCCTCATCGAGCTCGCGCACCGAGCCGTCGAAGAGGGACCTGACGTTGACATCGATGTGCGCGCTGCCGGGTGCGGGGGCGATCCGCCAGTTCGCGCCATCGGGCTCGAGCTGCACGCGCGGGTAGTCCGAGATCGACCATTCCGGCGGGGCGACGATCCGGTTCGCGACGATCCGGCCGAACGGACACCCGGTGGGTTGCAGCACCTGCTGGGTGGCGCACGCGTCGAGGAACCCGTCCACCTCCTGCTGGACGACGTCGATGAACTCCTGGGTCGGTTCGGCCTGGCTGTCGATCGGGGTGTTGTGCAGGGGCGCGTCGGCGAGGACGAGCACGCCGTCGCTGTGCGCGATGGCGGTGTCGACCGTGACCGAGTAGATCCCCGGTGAGAACACGAGCATCGAGACGGGAGCCAAGGGATCGGCATCCATGCCCTCGGGCGCGACCTGGCGCTTGTCGATCTCGAAGCCGTTGACCGCAAAGCGCATCGAGCCGCGCACGGTGAGGCTCACGACGCCGAGCGGGCTCTGCGTGAAGCGCCAGGCCGGTACAACGCCGATCCAGCCGTCCTGGGCGATGCTGAACGTGGTCGTGCCGGGCGTGCCCTGCGCCGTGTACGCGATCGTGACGTGCGTCACACCCTGCTCGGTGCGCTCGCTCAGCGGCTCGATGTCGGTGAGCCGGCCCATCGCCGCCTGGCGAAGGAGGGCATCCGAGGCGCCCGCGGGGAGGGCGGCCGCGTCGAGCTCCACCGAGTCGATCCGCACACCGGGCATTTCGAGGGCATCGGCGGCACGGTGCTCCTGCAGCAGCGAGAGGTAGCGCATGGCGTAGGCGGTGGGGCTGTAGAACTCGCGATACAGGATCACGCCGGTGGCGGCGAGGGCCGCGATCAGCAGCACGCCCACGAGCCCGAGGAGGCTCAGATCGACCGCGAGCGCACGCTTTCGCGGCGGCGTCTCGTCGTGCTCGGCAGGCTCCACCTGGCCAGTCTACGAAACCGCCCCGGTAGAATTGCCGATGTGATGCCGTCGTGACCGCCTTTCAGCTCTCCGCCGAGCAGGAGGCCCTGTTCCGCCTCATCGAAGACACGAGCGAGCACATCTTCGTGACCGGTCGCGCCGGCACCGGCAAATCGACCGTGCTGAACCACCTCGCGTGGAACACCCGCAAGCAGATCGCCGTGTGCGCGCCCACCGGCGTCGCAGCCCTGAACGTCGACGGGCAGACGATCCACTCCCTCTTCCGCCTGCCGATCGGCCTGATCGCCGACCAGGACATCGAACAGAACGACGCGACGCGCAAGATCCTGAACGCGATCGACACGCTCGTGATCGACGAGATCTCGATGGTGAACGCCGACCTGATGGACGCCATCGACCGCTCGCTGCGGCAGGCCCGCGCCCGCCGACGCGAGCCGTTCGGCGGGGTGCAGCTGGTCATGTTCGGCGACCCGTACCAGCTCGCGCCCGTGCCGCCGCGCGGCGACGAGCTCGCCTACGTGCGCGATCACTACCGCTCGTTCTGGTTCTTCGACGCGAAGGTCTGGGCGGGTACCTCCGGCGGCGAGGGCACCCTCGACCTTGGGGCGGTGGATGCCGCACCCCTGCGCATCGTCGAGCTCGTCGACATCCACCGCCAGGCTGACGACGGCTTCAAGGCGATGCTGAACGCCGTGCGCCACGGGCAGGTCACGGCCGAGATCGCCGGCATCCTGAACGGCATGGGCGCACGCACGCCCCCGGCCCCCGGCAGTGGCCTCGAGCCGGGCGAGTCGATCATCACCCTCGCGTCGCGCAACGACATCGTCGCAAACATCAACCGGCGCCACCTCGAGGCCCTTCCCGGCCGCGCCCAGATGGCACGGGCCGAGGTGAACGGGGACTTCGGCCGCGAGTCGAACTATCCCGCCGACGCGGAGCTCAGCCTGAAGGAGGGCGCGCAGGTGATGTTCCTGCGCAACGACGTCGGCGGCGGCCCCGACGGGCAGCGCTGGGTGAACGGCACGATCGGCACGGTGACGCGGATCGGCGGGACCGTGCACGTCGACATCGACGGCACCGAGCACGAGGTCGACCCGGTCGCGTGGGAGAAATACCGCTACAGCTACCACGCGGCATCCAAAAAGCTCTCGCGCGAGGTGGTTGCCGAGTTCACGCAGTTTCCGCTGCGCCTCGCCTGGGCGGTCACGATCCACAAATCGCAGGGCAAGACGTACGATCGCGCGATCGTCGACCTCGGCTCTGGGGCGTTCAGCCCCGGGCAGACGTATGTGGCGCTCAGCCGGCTGACATCGCTCGAGGGCCTGTACCTCTCGCGGCCGCTGCGGCCGAGCGACATCAAGGTCGACCCCGACGTGCAGCGGTTCATGGCGCGGCGCTGAGCGCGCGGTCGTGCGGAACTGCCGCTGCGCAGTAAAAACGCCGCTGCGCAGTAGAAACGCCGCTGCGCGTGATGCGTGAGCGGCGTTTCAATGACCGATTCGGGGTGGCTAGACTAGCGCGCCGTTCTTCGCGGCCGCGAGCTCCTCGAACACGTCGGTGTTGAACTGGTAGGCCGCGAGGACCTCCTGGATGACGCGCTCGCGCTCTGCCTCGTCCCACGAGACGAGGTCGAGCTCGGCGCGGTACGCGTCCTTGAACACGGTGGGGTCGGCGATCTCGTCGAAGGTGTAGAAGGTCACGCCGCCATTTTCGAGACCGAAGCGACGCGCCATCACCTTGCCGATGAAGATGCCACCGGAGAGGTCGCCGAGGTAGCGGGTGTAGTGGTGGGCGATGAAGCCGCCAGCCCACGTCGGGCCGACCTCGTTGATGCGGTCGACGTAGCGCTGCGTCGCGGGGAGCGGGCTGATCTGCTCGCGCCAGCCCTCGCCGAGCAGCGCGCGAAGGTCGGCTTCGACGGCGGGCAGGCGCGTGAGCGCGTCGGTGATGAACTTCGCGGCAAGCGGATCCTGGCGCATCGCGTCTGCGGCGCCCTCGAGGGCGACATAGATGAAGTAGTGCTGGGCGACCAGGGCGATGTAGTCGTCGAGCGTGCCATCACCCTTCAGGAGATCGCTCATGAAACCGGCGTGCTCACTGCTCGAGTGGGCAGCCGAGCTACGCTCGCGAACGGCAGTGGAGAAAGGGATGACCGAGGGCATACTCCGAGTGTAGCGAACTCGGTGCGGTGTTCCTTAGGTTCGCCTTAGCAATCGGCTTTGAACTGCCTGAATGCGCGGTGCGGGCGTCACGATCCGTGCCCGCGTCACGCTATTCGTGCGGGCGCGGCTCGACGCCGAGCGCGGCGCAGGCGTCGTCATACAGCCGCACGATCTGCTGGCGCACCTCGATGCGCTCGCTGATGGCGCCGCCCGGCCACGGGATGCGCGCGGCGCGCACGGTGCCGTCGGCCAGCGTGATCGACCAGTCACCGCCGGCGCCGTCGAAGTCGACCATCGCGGCTGCGGTGACGTCGGCCTTGCCGCCGTCGGCGCCGCCGAAGGCCCGGGTGATGAGCAGGTTGTCGTCCTGGTGGTCGTCGTTCATGTGGTGCAGCACGGCGGCACGGACGTTGTCTTCGAAGATGTGAGGCACGAGCACCATGTTAGGCCAGCGGCATCCCGCATCGCCCGGAGGCGAGCGCGCCCGGCGATGGGCGTGCCCCGGGCTACAATCGCTTGAACAGCAACCGGGGGGATCCACATGCGGACAGGGCCGACGCATCGTCGAGTCGTCGGACTCACCGCGGCGATCGGGGCGCTGCTGCTCACGCTCAGCGCGTGCGCGGGAGGCCAGGCCATCTCGCTTGAGGTCCCCGAGCAGTCCGAGGCCCCCTTCGCGCCCGAGACGCAGATCGCGCTCGAGGAGGCGGTCTCCCATGCCATGGCGATGAGCGCTTCACCCGGCGCGCTCGTCGGCGTCTGGGCGCCGTGGAGTGGTTCATGGGTGGCGGGGCTCGGCACCACGACCGCGGGTGGCGAGAGCGCGGTGACGCCCGAGATGGCGTTCCGCGCGGGCAACGTGACCCGCCCCATGATCTGCGATGTGCTCTACAGCCTTGCCGCCGACGGGCGCGTCTCGCTCGATGACCCCGTGACCGACTACGCGGTGGGCGTCCCGACGCTCACCGACGTCACGCTCGTACAGCTGTGCAACGGCACCTCCGGCATCGGCTCGTACTCGAACGTGCTCACGCCCACGTGGGAGGGCAACCCGGCGCGGCACTGGAACCCGCGCGAGCTCGTCAGCTTCGGGCTCGGCGAGGCGCAGCGGTCGACGCCCGGCGAGGCGTACAAGGAGGCCGAGGCGGGCTATGTGCTGCTCGGGCTCGCGCTTGAGAACGCGACACGGACGCCCGCGGCACAGTTGCTCGACGAGTATGTCTTCGGTCCCCTCGCGCTGGGTCGCACGGAGCTTCCCGGCCCCGCTCCCGCGGCACCCGGCCCCGTGGCGCTGCCCGGGTTCCAGGCCGCGCGCGGGCCCGATGGCGGCTTCGACTGCGCCGCCACGCAAGAGATGACGGTGCGCTCCGCATCGATGGGATTCACCAACTCCGGTGTGGTCACGACCGTCACCGACCTCGGCCGGTACATGCGGGCGCTCGCTGCCGACTCCCTGCTCGCACACCGGGCCGGCGGCAACGAGGAGTCGGATGCGGCGAAGCTCGCCGCGTCGCGCTACGCGAATCCGCTCCCGGTTGCCGAGGGCGTGCCCGCTTGGTTCACCGCCACGGGCGGGGTGCTGCAGGCCGGCTCGCTGATCGGCCAGTATGGCGCGATGCCGGGCTACCTCACGGCGGCCTTCGCCGACCCGGCGACCGGCCTGGTGGTGGTCGCCGTGCTCAACAACTCGACCGCGAACCCGGCGCTCGTGCGCGATCTTGCGTGGCAGCTCGCCGCGATCGCGTCGAAGGCCGCACCGGCCGCCGAGCAGACCGCCCCCGAGTTCGGCCTGCCGTGGACCGCCGAGCAGTACGGCGAAGAGATCACCCAGCTCGCGGTCTGCCAGCCGGCACCGGAGGAAGCGCCCGCCGGCTAGCGAGCAGCCGAGCATATGCCGACAGCGGCATGGCCTGCCGGGGTTACGCGAGCAGCGTGTCGCCGACGAAGCCGCCCTTAGCGCACCCGGGCGGGATCGCGAAGACCGCGGAGCCGACGGGCGTCGTCCACGTGTTGAGCAGGTCGAGCTCGTCGAGTCGGCGTTGCATGGGGGTGAACTGCGTGTCGACGTCGGCCTGGAACGACACGAACACGAGCCCCGCGTCGGCGATCTCGGCACCCACGGGCGCATCGTCGTAGTTGTACGAACGCCGGAAGATCTGCTCGGCGGGGTTGTCGCTGCGGGCACGACGGATGTGCGAGAACTCGGGAATCACCGGGAATCCGATCGCCGTTTTGGCCTCGAAGTCGGGTTCGTCGTGTTCGTGCACACCGGTCAGCGGCGCGCCAGTGGCCAGCGTGCGACCCACCGACTGCTCGCGACCGGGTCGGTCGAGGTGGTCCCAGGTGTCGAGATTCATGTGGATGCGCCGCACCACCGCGCTCGTGCCCCCGGCCATCCACGCCCCGGCGGCGCCGGATGCGCTCTCCCAGACGACCGAGTCGAACTCGGGGGTGCCGGGCTGCACGTTGACCGTGCCGTCCACCTGCCCGAAGAGGTTGCGCATGGTGGTGCCGGCCGGCTCGCTGCCGACGGCGCGGCGGAACCCGCGCTGCACCCATCGCACGGTGGTGAAGGTGCGGGTGTCTTTGAGGAGCATCCGGGCGGTGTGCGAGACGGTGAGCGGATCGTCGGCCGCGATCTGCAGCAGCAGATCACCGTCGCTGAACTCGGGCTGCAGGCGGTCGATCGTGAACGGCGGCAGGGGCGCGAGCCACGACGGCGCGGGGCCGCCCGCGCGTGCGACGAAGCCGGGACCGAAGCCGAACGTCACCGTGAGCCGGGCCGGTGCGAGCGCGAGCTCGGGCTCGGAGTCGGCTAGGGCCGGCACGCCCTGGGTGAGCCGGGCGGCGTCGTCGCTGAGCAGGCGCATCATGCGAGTGAGCGCCGCGCGGTCGACGCCCTCGCGCAGATCGAGCGCGACGAAGGTGGCGTGCGCCTGCGGCACGGTCGCGATGCCGGCCTGGTGCACGCCGTAGAACGGCACGGTGTTGCCGCCGTGGAGGGCGGCGACCGGGCCTGCGCTGCTCGCGGTCGTACCCGCGGCGCCGTCGGCGCCGCCTCCCGCGCCGCCTCCCGCGGCCGGCTCATCCGAGCGACCCAGCATGGCGTCGAGCCCGATGGCCGCGGCCGCGCCGACGCCGGCGACAGCCCCTCCGAGGAGGAACTGTCGCCGCGTCGCTCCGGCCCGGCCCGCAGATGCCTTGCGCGTTCCGGGGTCGTTCATTACTTCTCCGACTCGTAGTTCTCGTTCGCGCCCGCGTAGTCCTTCACGGGGGCCTCGAACGTGAGCACCGTGCCGTCGTCGAAGGTCACGGTGACCTCGACGATCACGCCGGCGAGCAGGGGCTCGGTGAGCCCCATGAACATGAGGTGATCGGCGCCGGGCTCGAGCACGTAGGTGCCGCCGGCCGGGATGGTGAAGCCGCCGGTGACCTCGCGCATCTCCATCTCGCCGCCGGCGTTCTCGGCCGTCTCGTGCAACTCGACCATGTGCGCCACCGGGCTGGAGGCCGACACGATCGTGATGGGCTGATCGCCCGCGTTGGTGAAGACGCCGAAGGCGCCCGACATGCCGCTCTCTGCCGCCTTGAACCAGGCATCCGAGATCGTGACGACGGTGGATGCCTCGGCATCCGCGTTCGCCGCGGTGTTGTGGCCGCCGTGCGTGTCGCCTGAGGCGCCGTGGCCGTCGTGCTCGCTGGTCGCGGGCGGGGTGGGGGCCGGCTCGGCCGCGGCTGCGCAGCCGGTGAGGGTGAGCGCGGCGGCGGCGATGACGGCCGAGATGCGGAGGGTGGTGAGTGTGTTCATGGACATGCCTTTCACAGCGAGTGCTGCCCGGACGACGCGTCGTCGCGGGAATGTTGGGAATCGGCGGCAGTGCCGGCCGCGGCCGCCTCGGCGACGGGGTCGATGCCCGCCTCCGCTTCGGGCGTCGCGGGGGAGCCTGCCGCCTCGCCGGCGCGGGCGCGCCGGCGGATGAATGCAATGAGTGCGGCGATGGCGAGGGCGATGACCGCCCCGCCCGCCCCGAGCCAGACGACTCGGGGAATGCCGCCGGGCTCCTCGGAGCCCGCATCGGTGAGCTGACCGTGCGCATCGTCGTCGGCACTGTTCGCCGACGAATCGGATCCGTTGGCGCTGTTGCCGTTCGCGCTCGTGTCGCCGCTGCCGTCCGCGGGACGCACGATCAGCTCGCCGTCGCCGACGGTGAACGGGATGAGCCCCGAGATCGGGTGCCCGTCCGACGAGACCACACGCCAGCGCAGCTCATATCCCGCGTCGGGCATACCCGCCGCGAGCGGTGCCGTGACGGTGTCGCCGACGAGGACGACCTCGCCCGAAACCCAGTCGCGATCCGCGGCGTCCGAGACGATGACGGCGGCCCCGATGGGCAGCACCTCGGCGGTGAACCGCAGCGAGACCTCGGCGGGCGCGGTCTCGAGGCGCTGCTGCTCCTCGGGTGAGCTGCTGATCAGGGAGTCATGAGCGGATGCCGCGGGTGACGTCGCGAACATCGCGAGCGCCGCCGCCAGCACCCCCATCGCAATGATGCGAGGGCGAAACATGGCGAAACCTCTCTTCGGACGCCGGGTGGCGGCATCCAATGCGCAATCGATCGCCCGGAACACGCCGGGCGCGAAGCGGCGCCGCACGCCGGGAGGGCGCGGATGCCGCGGTCAGATCACGCGAGAACGGGTGGGCCGCGCCGCTGGAGCGACGAGAGGGTCGGGCCCGTGACGGGGAGCCGTGAGGTACGAGTGGCGCGCAGGCGCACGGGGCGCAGCGGCACGGGGATGGCACCGAGGCCGACGCCGAAGGTGCGTGCGGCCCAGGCGACGATGTCGCGGGCGAGCGCCATGAGGCGGAGGACGCCGCGCTCGCCGCGATAGAGCGCGGCGATGGTCACGGCGGCGGCGATGGCGTGCGAGACCCACATCGCGGTGTCGCCGACGATGGCGTCGAGGGGGATCGTCGAGGCCGGGGCCAGGGTGAGCTGGCCGGGCGGCAGATGGTGGGCGTGCGCGCCCAGCGCCGCGGCAGCGGGGCCGGCGCCGGTGATGAACCCGAAGACGAAGAGGCAGTGGAACAGCGCCTGGCTTGCGGCGACCGCGAGCGAGAGGCGGATCAGCGAGAGCGCCCGCCCCGCGAGCAGCGTGCAGACCATGACCGAGAGCAGCCAGGGCAGGGCGATGCCGACCCAGCCGGGCATCGCGCCACCGGCGGCGACGTGCGAGAGCAGGGCCACGAACGTAGCAATCGAGGCTCCAATCAGCCCGCGCAGGGCGCGGGAGGCTCGGGAGCGACGCATGCCTGTCATTCTTGCAGGGTTGTGCGGCGAGTGCATCTTCGCCAATCCCGAGCGCCAGTAGCATTCCGACATGGATCTTCAACTCAAGGAACGAGTCATTCTCGTCGTCGGAGGGCACGGGCTTGTCGGCAGCGCCGTCGTCAAGCGCCTCCGCGCCGAGGGGGCAATCGCCATCCCCGCATCGCGCAGCGCCAACGAGGGCATCGTGATGGATGCCACGAGCGATGAGTCGGTCAACGCCGGCGTCGCGCGGGTGCTGGCCGAGCACGGGCGCATCGACGGACTGGTGATGACGGCGGCAACGGTGCCGACGATCACCGATCCGAAGCTGAACTCGGAGCCCAGCCGCGTGCTCGACGGCATCGACACGAAGGCGATGACGTTCATCCGCATCACGAACGCGGTGCTGCCGCACATGACCGCGGCCGGCTACGGCCGAGTGGTCGGCGTGAGCGGTCAGAATGCCGCCTACACCGCGAACATGACCGGCTCGCTGCGCAACGCGGCGCTGATCATCGCCTCGAAGCATTTCGCCGACCAGGTCGCGGGCACTGGCGTCACGGTCAACGCGATCAGTCCCGGTGTGATCACGCACGACCCCGTCGACGAGGTGAAGTTCGCCTCGAGCGGCCAGTCGAGCCCGGACGAGATCGCCGATCTCATCGCGTTCCTGATCTCGCCGCTCTCGCGCCCGATCAGCGGCGAGACGATCGCGGTCGGGCACCGCACGCTCGGGATGGTGTAGCGCTCACGCCGTTCACGCATCGTCCGAACACGAGGGGCGCGTCGCGGGGTTCCGCAGTGGCCGGCTAAGTCTGCATTGCAGTCTAATCTTGGACTGTGATCCATTCTTTCCGCGCTCCCGTCGGGCGCCCGCGCCGTGACGCCCCCGCTCCGCCCCCTGTGCCACGATCGCGCCGTCGCGTGGCACTCGTCACCGCGGCGGCGATCGCCCTCAGCGGCATCGGACTGGGCGCGGCGAGCCCCGCGCACGCCGCGCCCATGCCGCAGCAGATCTTCGAGTTCACCAGCCCGAGCGGCACCGACTGGGTGGTCCCGGCCGGGGTGACCGAGGTCGTGCTCGGTCTGCGCGGCGGAAGGGGCGGGTTCGTCGAGCGCACCAACGGCGGCCGCGGAGCGGACTTCGGCGTCACCATCCCCGTGAAGACCGGTGACCGCCTCACCGTGTTTGCGGGACAGCCCGCGCGCGGCAAGGGCGACGAGCGCATCGGAGGCGCCGGGTTCGTCTCCGGTGGCGACGGCGGCAAGGGCAGCCTGCTGGGCGCCAGCGGAGGAGGCGGTGGCGGCGCATCCGCCGTCAAACTCAACGGCGAGCTCATCGCGGTGGCCGGGGGCGGGGGCGGCGGGGGAGGCTACACCGGCAAGCCAAAGGTGTCACTCTCGCTGTGGGATCTCGCCGCCATCATCGCCGCGGCCGGCGGCTACCACGGTGAGTCCTCGGGGAGCGGCACCTTCGGCCACGTGCGCGGCGGCGAGGGTGCCAGTAACGCCGGATCGTCCTACGACGGCAAGACCATCACAATGTTCCCGGCCACCGCCGGTGCCGGCAAGCACCCCGGCGGCATCGGGCAGAACGCCACGAACGATCCCTCGTTCTCGCGCTACAAAAAGCCGGGCGCGAACGGTGGTTCGGCGTCCACCAGCACCAGCGGCGGTGGCGGCGGCGGCGGTGGTGGGGGCTGGCCCGCGTCCGGCACCGGCGGCGGAGGTGGGCGCACCTTCCTCGGCTACACGGCCGGCTCGGGCGGCGGGGCAGGGCTCAGCTGGGTCACGGATGCCGTGCCCGGCGTCCGTATCGACCGGGACGCCAGGCGCCCTGAAGACATGCACGACTACTTCGGCCCGCTCGCCGAGACGGGCACGGTGCGCATCATGATCCCGATGCGCAGCACGACGACGGTGAGCGCCCCGGCGCACCTTGAGACCGGTGCGCAGATCCCGGTGCGGGTGCGCACCGCCGACACCCGCACGCCGAACACGCCGCTGGACGGGTGGGTGGATCTGTACCAGGGCAGCACCCGCGTGGCCTACGGCACGACGAGCGGCGACCGGATCTTCACGCTTCCCGGCCTCCCCGCCGGCACCCACGAGTTCCGCGCCGAGTTCCGGCCGCATGCGGATCAGCGCGACTTCCGGGAACGATCCACCTTCTCCTCGGGGGCGGTGACCGTGACCGTGAGCGAGCCGTCGCCACAGCAGCCGGAGCCCGGTGACGTCCCGTCCAGCACGACCCTCACCGTGCTGACGACCCCGTCGACCTTCGGCGACGTGCTCGTGCTCGGGGCGAGCGTCGCGCTGGGTGGGCCGGTGGACCTCTCCGGGCAGCTGGTCTCGTTCGAGGTCGACGGTGTCGGCGTCGGCTCGATTCCGCTCATCTACACGGGTGCCGGACGATTCGGCACGTTGTTTCCGGTCACCATGGTGCCGCCTGCCGGTGACCACGAGGTGGTCGCACGGTTCCCGGGCGTCGCGGACGCGGATCCACTGACGCCGGACGCGCTGCCCTCGGTCAGCGACCCGGTGACGTTCTCCGTCGTGCAGGCGCCGACGACAACCCGCATCTCGAGCGCTCCGACGACCGCGCGCGCCTTCACGCCGGTGGACGTCGAGGCGGCCGTGACGTCGGTGACCGGGGGGCTGGGCGGGAGCGCCGTGCTCTTGGCCGACGGCTCCCCGCTGATGTACGCCCCCCTCGCCGCGGGCGGCACCGTGCTGTTCGACGACGTCGTGCTGCCCTGGGGTGCCGAGCGGCTCACCGTGGCGTACCTCGGCGACGTGGACGGGAACTTCGCGATGTCGACCTCTGCCGAGCACCCCGTCTCGATCACGCCGGTGGCGACCACGACGGCCCTGGCAGTGTCGTCGAGCCGCATCCGCGCGGACGAGCCGGTCACGTTGACGGCAACGGTCACCACCGCGCAACCGGGCGTGACCACCGACCCGCGCGGTGCGGTCGAGTTCCTCCTCGACGGAGACGTCGTGCACACCGTCCCGGCCGGGATGGACAGCGACGCCGAGACCGATGACGGGGAAGCCCGCTTCGAGATCGAGGCCGACACCCTGCCGATCGGCACGCACCGCGTGACGGCCCAGTTCGTGCCGGCGCCCGGGTTCGCGGCATCCACTTCGGATGCCGCGGAGCTGGAGGTGCGCGGAATCGCCACCGTCCTCACCCCGCGCGCGTCGACCATCGCGGGCACGCCGGCGAACCCCGCATCCGTGGATCTGACGGCGACCGTCGATGGAAGCAAGAGCCGGCGCGCGGCAGCGGGCGATGCGGTGGACGGGCACGTCGAGGTGCGCCTGGGCGCGGACCCACTCGGCGACCCGCTCGTGCTGGTGGACGGCGCCGGGACGCTGGCGTTTCCAGGGCTGCCCGTCGGCACGCACGCGGTGACGCTGCGCTTCGTGCCGGACTCGGCAGCGATGCTGGAAGGCTCCACCACGGTCACCGTCACCGTGACCGAAGACGTCGCGCCCGGCGGTGGCGACCAAGAGCCCGGTGGTGACAACGCGTCCTCACCGGGCGCGAACGGGATCCTGCCGTCGACGGGTGCGGACTCCACCGGGATGCTGCTGCTCGCGCTCGCCCTGATCGTCGGCGCCGGAGCGATGTTCGTCATCGCGCGGATGCGTCGGTCCAAGGCATAGGGTGATTCGATGACCGGGATCGGACGTGCCACGCGCGCCTCGGTCCCGGTCACGGATCGTGGGCCCACCCGATCCGTCTCGAGGGGAGAACTCCATGGCTGACGGACTGCGCCAGCGCAAGATGCTCCTCACACGTCGCCGCATGGAGCAGGCGGCGGTCGACCTCGCCTACGAAGAGGGCATCGCGAGCGTCACCGTCGATCGGATCTGCGAGATCGCGATGGTCTCGCGCAGCACGTTTTTCAACTACTTCCCCTCACTCGACGTGGCGATCTTCGGCGAGCCGCTCGAGTACGACCCGGAGCTGACGGGGCGGCTGCTGACCAAGCACGCGAGCGATCTCGTGATCGCTGCGTCGCTGATCGTGACCGAGTCGGTGCGCGGCCAGACCGACGACGCCGTCACCCGCCGTCGTCTCGCGCTGTTCGCGCGGGAGCCCGGCACGACGACCGCGGTCTCATGGTCGAGCGATCTGAGCCGCACCCGCCTCATCACCGTGATCGCCGACTGGCTGGATGCCCATCGCGAGCGCGCCCGGCTGCCCGAGGAGGACAGCGCCACCGAAGCCCGCATCATCGTCGCGATGTCGATCTCTCTCGGCGACGAGGCGATCCGCGAGATGCACGAGGTGAACGGCGACGTGGTCATCGATCTCGCGTCGTATGCGCGCGCGCGTCGCAGGCTCGCGGCCGTGCTCGCTGATCCCGCGGAGTGAGGAGGCGGTCGGCGTGCGCCGATCCTGTGGAGGGGCTGACGGGAATCGAACCCGCGCTGTCTGCTTGGGAAGCAGAAGTTCTGCCATTGAACTACAGCCCCGCGTTGCCGAAGCAACACACGCCATCCTAGCAACAGCCCATCGATAAGCTGGGCGCGTGCTGCTCTCTGATCGCGATATCAAGCTCGAACTCGACGCCGGCCGCATCGGCCTCGAGCCGTTCACGCCCGACATGGTGCAGCCCTCGAGCGTCGACGTGCGGCTCGACCGGTACTTCCGGCTGTTCGACAACCACAAATACCCCTTCATCGATCCGGCCCTGGATCAGCCCGACCTCACGCAGCTGATCGAGGCCGACCCGGACGAGCCGTTCATCCTGCACCCCGGCGAGTTCGTGCTGGGTGCCACCTTCGAGCAGGTCACGCTCCCGGACGACATCGCGGCGCGCCTGGAGGGCAAATCCTCGCTGGGACGCCTCGGCCTGCTCACGCACTCGACCGCCGGCTTCATCGACCCGGGCTTCTCGGGGCACGTCACCCTCGAGCTCTCGAACGTGGCGACCCTGCCCATCAAGCTGTGGCCGGGCATGAAGATCGGGCAGCTGTGCTTCTTCCGGCTCACCTCGCCGGCCGAGAACGCCTATGGCTCGGGGCCGTACGGCAACCGGTATCAGGGGCAGCGCGGGCCGACGGCATCCCGCTCGTTTCAGAACTTCCACCGCTCCGACGTGGGCGTCACCGACGCCGGCGCGCGCGGCGAGTAGCCGGGCGCCCGCGCCGGCACACGGCGCCCGCTGCGGGCTGTCGCGGCGAGCAGTGCGCCCAGCGGGCGGCCAGCGGCGAAAGGCTCAGGTGCGCCGCTGCGGCGGCAGCTTGACGAGCAGCAGGAGCACGAGGCCCACGGCCAGCACGAGCGTGATGCCGAGGATGCCCCAGGCGGTGGCGCCGAACACGGCAATCGACAGCGCCCACAGGCCGGGGGCCATGAAGCTCGCGACCCGCCCGGTGGTGGCGTAGAGGCCGAAGATCTCGCCCTGCATCCCGGTGGGGGTGACGCGCGCGAGCAGCGAACGGCTCGCCGCCTGCGCGGGGCCGACGAAGGCCGAGAGGATCAGCCCGCCGATCCAGAACACGATCGTGCCCACATCGCGGAGGAAGAACAGCGCCAGCGCGATGATCACGAGGCCGCTCAGGGCGGTGACGATCACGGCCCGCGCACCGAAGCGGTCGTCGGCGCGGCCGGCGACGATGGTCGAGATGCCGGCGACCACGTTCGCGGCGATGCCGAAGATCATCACCTCGGTGGCCGTGAAGCCGAACACCACGGCTGCCAGGATGCCGCCGAACGCGAAGACCCCGGCGAGGCCGTCGCGGTACACGGCGCTCGAGACGAGAAACCAGAACGTGGGCCGGTGCGTGCGGTACAGCCGCACGATGTCGTGCACGAGTACGACGTAGCTGCGGAAGAAGCCCACGCGCTGCGCGCCCATGCGTGCGGGCGACTCGGGCACGTTGAAAAACAGCGGCAGCGCGAACACGATCGTCCACACGCCGCAGCCGAGGGCGATCAGCCGATAGGCCATCCCGTCGGAGGTGTCCATGCCGAACCAATCGGCGAAGGTCAGCAGCACCACGATGGTGAGGGCGACGATGCCGCCGATGTATCCAAGGCCCCAGCCCAGCCCGCTCACGCGGCCCACCGTGCGCGGGGTCGAGATCTGCACGAGCATCGCGTTGTAGTTCACGCCCGCGATCTCGGCGACCACGGCGCCGAGCGAGAGCACGATCGCGCCGAACCAGAAGTAGGCGGGGTCGGCGTGCACGAAAAACAGCGCGAACTGCGCCAGCGCGAGCAGTGCGGTGAACAGCGCCAGCGCGCGCTTCTTGCTGCCGCGGCGGTCGGCCTGCTGCCCCAGCACCGGCGCGAGCACGAGAATCAGGATGCCGGCGATGAAGGTCGCGAGCCCGTATCCGCTCGAGAGCGCGGCCATCGCCGCCTGCTTTGCCGGGTCGTCGTCGGCGAGGGCGGCGACGTCTGCGGGCAGGAAGGCGTCGGAGACGAGGTAGAGCGAGGCGAACACGAAGGTGAGCAGCACCGAGTTGAACGGCTGGGTCGCCCAGTCCCACAGCGCCCACGAATACACCTGTCTGCGGGGCACGGCGCCCACCGCATCGGTGTCTTGGAACATCGCGCCCATGGCGCCGAGTGCGCCGGTGTTCGCCGTCGGCGGCGGTGTTGCTGGCCGGCCGGGCCGGCCCGGGTGGTCCGGGGTGGGGTGCGCAGGCGATGACATGAGGGTCACGCTACGGCGGTTTCGTGAACGGTGGGTGTCGCCGCGCTGGGGGCGGGCGTGCGCTGCAGGCGGGATGCTGAGAGCCATTCTCAAACTTGAGTGAGCCCGTATCAACTTCATGTTGACACGAGTCGACGCAATCTGTAGCATTGAGCCAGTTGGACTCAACTCCAACCCCAAGAATTTTCGGCACCACGGATTTTTTCAGAACACTCCAAGCACCGCGCGGCACACCGCGCGAAAAGAAAGAGAGAGACACATATGTCACGTGCAGTGGGAATCGACCTCGGAACCACGAACTCCGTCGTCAGCGTCCTCGAGGGCGGCGAGCCCAAGGTCATCGCCAACGCAGAGGGCTTCCGCACCACCCCCTCGGTCGTCGCGTTCACGAAGGACGGCGAGGTGCTGGTCGGCGAGACCGCAAAGCGCCAGGCCGTCACCAACGTCGACCGCACCATCGCGTCGGTCAAGCGCCACATGGGCACCGACTGGAGCTTCGGCGTCGACGACAAGAAGTACTCCCCCCAGGAGATCTCGGCCCGCATCCTCGGCAAGCTCAAGCGCGACGCTGAGGAGTACCTCGGCGACACCGTGACCGACGCGGTCATCACGGTCCCCGCGTACTTCAACGACGCCGAGCGTCAGGCCACCAAGGAGGCCGGTGAGGTCGCGGGCCTGAACGTGCTGCGCATCATCAACGAGCCCACCGCCGCGGCCCTCGCCTACGGCCTCGACAAGGGCAAGGAAGACGAGCTCATCCTGGTCTTCGACCTCGGTGGCGGCACGTTCGACGTCTCGCTGCTCGAGGTGGGCAAGGACGACGACTTCTCGACCATCCAGGTGCGCGCCACCGCCGGCGACAACCGCCTCGGCGGCGACGACTGGGACCAGCGCCTCGTCGACCACTTCATCAAGCAGTTCAAGGACACCACGGGTGTGGATGTCTCGGGTGACAAGATCGCCCTGCAGCGCCTCAAGGAGGCCGCGGAGCAGGCGAAGAAGGAGCTCAGCTCGTCGACCTCGACCAGCGTGAACCTCCCCTACCTCTCGCTCACCGAGAACGGACCCGTCTCGCTGTCCGAGACCATCACGCGCGCGAAGTTCGAGGACCTCACGAAGGACCTGCTCGACCGCACCAAGAAGCCCTTCGCGGACGTCATCCGCGAGGCCGGCGTCAAGGTCGGCGACATCGACCACGTCGTGCTCGTCGGTGGTTCGACCCGCATGCCCGCCGTCAGCGAGCTCGTCAAGGGCGAGACTGGTCAGGAGCCCAACAAGGGCGTCAACCCTGACGAGGTCGTCGCCGTCGGCGCGGCCCTGCAGGCCGGCGTGCTGCGCGGCGAGCGCAAGGACGTCCTGCTGATCGACGTCACCCCCCTGAGCCTCGGTATCGAGACCAAGGGCGGCATGATGACCAAGCTCATCGAGCGCAACACGGCCATCCCGACCAAGCGCAGCGAGACCTTCACCACCGCCGACGACAACCAGCCCTCGGTCGCCATCCAGGTGTTCCAGGGTGAGCGCGACTTCACCCGCGACAACAAGGCGCTCGGCACCTTCGAGCTCACCGGGATCGCACCCGCGCCCCGCGGCATCCCGCAGATCGAGGTCACGTTCGACATCGACGCGAACGGCATCGTGCACGTGTCCGCCAAGGACAAGGGCACCGGCAAGGAGCAGTCGATGACGATCACCGGCGGCTCGTCGCTGTCGAAGGAAGACATCGAGCGCATGGTGCGCGAGGCCGAGGAGCACGCCGCTGAAGACAAGCAGCGTCGCGAGTCGGCCGAGACCCGCAACCAGGCCGAGCAGCTCTCGTACTCGATCGAGAAGCTGATCAAGGACAACGAAGACAAGCTGCCTGAAGACGTGAAGACCTCGGTCCAGGCCGACGTCGACGCGCTCAAGACGGCGCTCGCCGGCGAGGACGACGCGGCCGTGAAGACCGCGTTCGACACCCTGAACGAGAGCCAGCAGAAGCTCGGCGAGGCGATCTACGCGCAGGAGCAGGCCGGTGCCGACGCGGGCGCCGAGAACGCAGAGTCGGCATCGACCGACGAGGATGTCATCGACGCAGAGGTCGTCGAAGACGAGGACGAGAAGAAGTAGTCATGACGAACCAGAACCCCGATTCGGGCCCCGAGGGCCGCGACGAGGTTCAACCCGACGCCACGCCGGGGTCGGAGGCACACGCCTCCGGCCCCGGCCCGCACGGGTCGGACTTCGATGAACTCACGATCGACGACATTCTGAATGCCGAGCAGACGGCCGAGGCATCCGCCCACGGCGTCGAGGAGGAGGCGCTCGCCGAGCACAACCCGCAACTCGCGGGCGCCGCGGCCGAGCACCTCGCCGACCTCAAGCGCCTGACCGCGGAGTACGCCAACTACCGTCGGCGCACCGAGGAGCAGCGGCAGATCGAGATCGAGCGCGCCAAGGGTGAGGCGGCACGCAGCCTCCTGCCCGTGCTCGATGACCTCGATCGCGCGCAGAAGCATGGCGATCTGATCGAGGGCAGCCCGTTCGCCACGATCGCCGAGAAGATTCGCTTCGTCTCGGAGCGGATGGGCCTGCTCGCCTACGGCGAGGCGGGCGAGGTCTTCGACCCGCAGCGCCACGAGGCGATCTTCCAGGCACCCACCCCCGGCGTCACCGAGTCGACGATCCTCGAGGTCGTCGAGATCGGCTACATGCTGGGTTCCGTCGAGCTGCGACCGGCAAAGGTCGTTGTCGCGGTCCCAGCGGAATAGGAACCCCATGGCGAGTCAGGATTGGTTCGACAAGGACTTCTACAAGACGCTCGGGGTGACCAAGTCGGTCGATGCGGCCGAGCTGAAGAAGACCTATCGCAAGCTCGCCCGCAAGTATCACCCCGACTCGAACCAGGGTGATGCAGCCGCCGAAGCGAAGTTCAAAGAGATCAGCGAGGCCTACTCGGTGCTCTCCGATCCGGAGCAGCGCGCCGAATACGACCAGATCCGGGCCATGGGCTCCGGCGCGAGGTTCACCTCGGGCGGCCAGAGCAGCCAGGGCTTCGAAGACGTGTTCAGCATGTTCGGGCAGGGTGCCCGCGGGCGCCAGCAGGCCCCGAGTGGCTACGAGGACCTGTTCGGCGGCATGTTCGGGCAGGGCGGCTTCAGCCAGTCGAGCGGCGGATTCCGCGGCTTCGGCGGGCCCACGAAGGGGCAGGATGTCACGGCCACCGTGACCCTCGACTTCGCGAAGGCCGCCAACGGCGACACCGTCAACCTGCAGAGCGCCGATGGCGAATCCTTCAAGGTGAAAGTGCCCGCCGGCGTCGCCGATGGGCAGAAGATCCGCCTGCGCGGTCGCGGTCGTCCCTCACCGGACGGCGGCGAGAGCGGCGACATGCTGCTGCAGGTCACCGTGCGCAAGCATCCCGTCTTTGAACGAGACGGTCTGAACCTGCGTGTCACCGTGCCCGTCACCTTCGTGGAGGCGGCGCTCGGCGCGACCATCGAGGTGCCCACCCTCGGCGGCAACCCCGTCAAGCTGCGCGTGGCGCCCGGCACCCCGAGCGGCCGCGTGCTGCGCGTGAAGGGCCGCGGGATCACCAGCAAGAAGGGCACGGGCGATCTGCTCGCCGTCGTGCAGGTGGCGGTACCGTCGCACCTCGACGATGCCGCTCGCGAGGCGCTCGAGCGCTACCGCGAGGTCGAGCCGCACGAGAACCCGCGCGATGAGCTCATGGCCAAGGCGCACAGCTAGGACGCCGCGCGCACGCGCGTGCGCGCAAAGAACATTCGAAGGGAAGGTGCACGTCGATGGATGCCTCATTGCATGAGGACTCCCCGCTGTTCGCGATCGCGGTCGCGGCCGAGCTGGCAGGCATGCACCCGCAGACGCTGCGCCAGTACGACCGGCTGGGCCTCGTGGTCCCCGGTCGTACCCGCGGCGGCTCGCGGCGGTACTCGAGCCGCAACATCGAGCAGCTGCGCGAGGTCGCCCGCCTCTCGGCGGACGGCATGAGCCTGCCCGCCATCTCGCGGGTGCTCGCCCTCGAGGAGCAGGTGCACGCGCTGCACCGCCGGGTCGGCGAGCTCGAGGCGTTGCTGCAGGCCGAGCGCGAGCAGCGCCCCGGCAGCCGAGTGTTCGCGGCGGCGGCGACCGGCTCGGTCGTCACGTTGCGCGCGGGCATGCGCGTGCGCCGACAGACCGATGTGATGCTGTGGCGCCCCGAGCTGCTGCAGGCGGAGCCCGCCGCGGCCGACGACGAGCACGCGCGGGACTGACCGCGGGCGCGCCGGGCGGCGCGCGCCGTCACCTTTCCCCCGGCGTCGATGCCGAGTACGCTTCACGCATCGATCAAGGGGGATCATGCGTTTCGGAGCGGTGCGTGCAGGGGCGGCATTCGCCGCGCTCCTTGCAATCGCCGGCCTCACCGTGGCCTTGGGCGGCTGCAGCCCGGGCGGCCCCGCACCGCTGAACCCCGTGCCTCTGAACCCCGTACCTTTGAACCCCGATGCCGAGCGGCCCTTCGTGCTCACCGGCGTCAGTGGCATGCGCGAGATCGCACAGCTGACCGGCCCCGGTGCCATCAACGACACCGAGGTGGTGGGGGTGACCGGCACCGATCTCGGCTCGATGCTCACCGTCGGTGAGCGCACCTACTTCTTCTTCGGCGACACCTTCGGCATCCGTGACCCCGACTCGTATGGCGGCCAGGGCGGGATGTGGCGCTCCAACGTCTCGGCGTGGAGCACGGACGACGACCCGAGCGACGGGATCACGTTCGACGGCTGGAGCGAGGATGCGATCGGCCTCGCCGCCGCGCTCGTCGAGGGCGAGCACGGCCCGGGCGACGGCAGCGGCGAGGTCACCAAGATTCCCACGCACGCCTTCGCGATCGGCGACGCGATGTACCTGGCCTACATGTCGGTCTCGCGCTGGGGGGACGCAGGCCGGTGGGATGCCGGGTTCAGCTCGCTCGCGAAGTCGGTCGACCAGGGGCAGAGCTGGAGCCCGCTCGATGCCGTGCGCTGGCCCGGCGAGTCGAACTTCATCCAGTTCGCCACGGCGCAGGTGCGTGAGGGCGACACCGACTACGTCTACATCTGGGCGATCCCCGCTGGGCGATTCGGTGGCGTGCAGCTCATGCGCGTGCCCGCGACGGAGCAGGACGTCGAGCGCATCGCGAGCTACCGCTACTTCGCCGGCACCGACGCCTCGGGCGACCCGGTGTGGAGTGCACAGCTGCGCGACGCGGTCACGGTGCTCGAGCCGACCATCGGCGAGATGTCGGTGCTGTACGCGGGCGCGCTCGATCGCTGGCTGATGAGCTACTCGGACGCCGGATCTGCCTACCTCCGCGAGGGCATCACGCCGTGGGGGCCATGGGGCGAGCCCATGGAGATCGTGTCGGGGCTCGACTACGCGGGCTTGTACGCGCCGTACATGAACCCTCGCTACGTCAGCGACGACGGCCGCACGATCTACTTCACCCTCTCGCTGTGGGGGCCCTACAACGTGTTCTGGTTCTCGGTCGACCTCGAGCGCGCGGCGGGCTGAACACCTGAGCGGAACGCGGCGTCGGAGGGAGAAGTCGGCGCCGGAGCGAAGCTCAGCGCCGCGGTGGCGTCGCCCCGAGGTCTGGCACGGCCTCGCGGCCGAGGTGCACCTCCATGTCATCGGCCGACGGCGCGCCCGGCCGCCGCGCGCTCGGTCGGTCGAGGTAGAAGATGGCGGTCGAGGCGATGTCGTCGCGCAGCGGCAGATAGCGCCAGCCGCTGCGCCATCCGAGTGCCTGCACATCGACCTTGGCGAGCCGCTTGGCGAAGAAGATCGGGTCGAGCAGGTGCCAGCGGTAGAGCCCGAAGCGTTGCTGGCTGATGTACAGCCCGTCCGGACGGATGACCTGCGGCATCCCCAGATACGGTGTCGAAAACGCGGTGTAGCCCTGGCCCGGCACGTCGAAATTCCAGGCGCCGCCGAAGTAGTCCTCGGTGCCCGTGCCGCAGATGGTGGGGTACTCCTCATCGTCGTCGAGGTAGAACTTCACCTCGCCCTCGCCCCACCATCCGTTCGAGTGCACGCCCCAGGCGATGTAGGTGCCCACGTAGTGCCCCTGCCCCTCGACGCCCTCGACCAGCACGTGCGGGGTGGCCGCCTCGAGCGGGTTCGAGCGCCGCCACTGGGCGTGGAAGTAGGCATCGCCCTCGTGATCGCCGCCCTCCTCGTAGGTGATCTGGTAGTACACCCGCACGTCGATCACCGAGGTGTTCTCGAGCGTGAGGCGCGCGCCGGTGCGAAACGGCATCGGCCAGTACGAGTTGAAGCCGCCGTTGGGGTTCGCGGCGATGGCTTGCGAGTTCACCTGCGCGAACTCGCCCCAGCCGTTGCAGAAGAAATCGCCGTACGGCACCTCGACCGCCGGTTCGGCGGCACCGTCCCAGAACGCGCGCAGCACGAGGGTGCGCCAATTGTCTTTGTGCGTGGTGATCCACATGTGGGTGATCCTGCCCGCCCCCGCGATCCTCGCCAGCTCGAAGGTCTCACCGGCCTTGATGTCGACGCTCGGCGAGATCTTCCAGCCCGGTCCGAGCTCTGCGGCACACGCCGCGCCGGTGCCCTCGGTGGCCCTCGCGCCACCCCCGACGCTGCCGTCGAAGTTCTCGGGCGAGATCGAGCGGGTGCGCACAGGGCGCAGCGCCGCGATGCTCGACAGATCGGGATTCGGGCTTGAGTACGCGTGCATCGTGACCACCACTTCCTCGTGTTTTGGCATGACCGCGCATCGATCGATGTAATCGATTTCAGTCAAACTAGTGACGCGCCTCGGCGCTGTCAACGGCCTTCGCGCGCAGGCGGGCGCGCAACGGCGGGGAATTCGCGACTGCCCGTCCTGCCGCGGCGCCCCCTCGCCGCGGCAGGGCGCGAACGCGGTCGCCCGGGAGGCCCTTGTGGCTGAAATCGATTTCTCCTAGCCTCTGGCGTGAGAGGTCATCCGACCCGCCACGTGAATGAGCACAGGCGAACCGATGCCGATGGCTCCCCTCCCGTGGTGACTCACCGACGAGTCTCAAGTCTGAGGAGGATGCGATGCGTTTCAGAAGAGGCAGAACAGCACTTTCCGTGCTCGCCATCGCCACGACGGGTGTGCTGGTTGCCGGATGCTCCGGCGGCGGGGGAGGCGACCCGAGCGGCAGCGCCGGCGGCGGCGAGAGCGGTGAGTTGACCTTCGTCTACCTCGGCGATGCCGATCAGCAGAAGGCCTTCAACGCCCTGTTCGCCGAGTTCAACAAGAAAAACCCCGACATCAAGCTCAAGGCCCAGGGCATCCCCGCCGGCAACTGGGCCGACTACTCGAACACCGTCGCGACCCGCCTCGCGGGCGGGCAGACCATCGACATCATCCAGGTGGCGACCGAGGGGCAGCGGCTGTTCGCCTCGAAGGGCGTGCTCGAAGACCTCGGCCCGTACATCGCCCAGGACCAGCAGCTGGTCGATGACTACTGGGCCGACATCAGCCCGAAGCTCAAGCAGTTCAACGAGGAGTTCGCCTCGGGCCCGAACGGCGAGGTGCTGTTCATCCCGGGCGGGTTCAACACCATGGTGATGTACCTGAACCGCTCGGTGTTCGAAGCCGCCGGAGTCGAGATCCCCGCCGATGGCAATTGGACGTGGGAGGAATACCTCGCGGCCGGGCACCAGATCAAAGACAAGACCGGCGCGTACATCCAGGCGGCGGGCTCGGGCTACTTCATCGACGCGATGCCGTGGCTGACGACGAACGGCGCGAGCACGTTCAACGCCGATTGGACGGTCCCGACCTTCAACACCCCGGCAGCGGTCGCCTCCGCCGAGATGGCGCGGCAGCTGGTCGCCGAGGGGCTCTCGCCGGAACCGGGCGGACAGTTCGACGTGGAGGCCGCATACAAGCAGGGCAAGCTCGCGAGCCTCACAGGCGGGCGGTGGCCGAACATCGGCATCCGCAACCTCGACATGGTCGACGAGACCGTGATCGTCAACTGGCCGACCAAGGTCGCGAACGGCTCGCCTGTCGGCTGGGATGCCTGGAACATCGCGAAGAACAGCAAGAACAAGGAGACGGCCTGGACCTTCATCAAGTTCCTGATGTCGAAGGAGGCGGGTGAGTACTTCGCGAGCATCGGCGGCACGATCGTCCCGGCCCGCGAATCGGTTGCCGCGTCGAGCTTCTTCCTCGACAACGCCCCCGAGGGCAGCATCCGCCTCAGCGAGGCGATGGACTACGCCACTCCCATCCCCTCGATCGACCGCGGCGCCGAGGCGCAGAAGGTCATCGAGGAGGCGTGGCTGACCATCATCTCGGGCCAGGGTGACGCGAAGAGCACCCTGGATGCGGCACAGGCAAAGCTGGAGAGTCTTGTCGCAAACAAGTAGCACGGCAGCGGTGAGGCGCCCTGGAGCAGTTCGCCAGCGGCGTCTCACCGAGGTGGCGGGCTGGCTGTTCGTCAGCCCGGCCACCCTGCTGTTTCTGATCTTCATCGCCGGCCCGTTTGTCTTCGCCATCGGGCTCGCCCTGTTCAAGTGGGACCTGCTCACCGACCCCGAGTTCGTCGGGTTCGACAACTTCGTCAAGCTGTTCAGCGACCCGCTGCTGCCGAGGGTGCTCGGCAACACGTTCATCTTCGCGTTCGCGTCGATCGTCACCCACATCGTGCTCGGCCTGCTGCTCGCGATCGCGGTGAACCGCGTGATCAGCCGCTCCCTGAGCTACTTCCTGCGGGTCGCGATCTTCTTCCCCTTCCTGATCTCGTGGGCGGCGGTCTCGCTGCTGTGGAAGTACGTGCTGGATCCCACATTCGGGTTCGTCGCGCAATACGCGGGCATGATCGGGATCGACACCCCGAACTTCTTCACCGACCCGGCGTGGGCGCTGCCGGCGATCATCTTCATCGACCTGTGGCACACGCTCGGCTTCACGTTCATCATCATGCTGGCCGGCCTGCAGACGGTGCCGACCGACCTCATCGAGGTCGCGCGCACCGACGGCGCCAACGCGTGGCAGGTGTTCTGGCGCGTGACGCTGCCGCTGATGTCGCCCACCATGTTCTTCGCCGTGATCATCACGTTCATCGGGGCGTTCCAGATCTTCGATCCGATTCAGATCATCACCAAGGGCGGGCCGCAGAACTCGACGACGACCATCGTCATGTACCTGTGGGAGAAGGGCTTCCAGGCCTTCCAGATGGGCTATGCGGCCGCGGTCGCCATCCTCGTCTTCCTCATCGTGATGGGCGTGACGCTCCTGCAGTTCTGGGGGCGCAGAAGGTGGGTGTACGAAGCATGACCATGCCACCCGGTGTGCGCACCGACTACCAGGGCGACCTGCTCCGGCGGGTCGATGCCCGCACGCGCGGCCGGCGCCTGCGCTGGTTCGACATCGTCCTCGGGATCGTGCTCATCGTCTTCGGCGTCCTGATGCTGGCGCCGCTGTATTGGCTGATCTCGACGAGCTTCACGGTCGGCTCGGAGGCCTTCACCGAGCCGCCCAAATGGCTGCCGATCCCCTTCACCGTGCAGAACTTCATCGACGTGTTCGAGTACGTCCCGTTCGGCCAGCAGTTTCTCAACTCGGTGCTGCTCGCCGTCATCGTCACGGGCGGTTCGCTGACCTTCTCGGTGCTCGCCGCCTACGGCTTCGCCCGCGTCGCCTTCCGTGGCAGTGGGCCGCTCCTGGTCGTGATGCTCTCGGCGCTCATGGTCCCGGCGCAGCTGGTGATCATCCCGATCTTCATCATGATGCGCCAGCTCGGGCTCGTCGACACGCTCGCCGCGCTGTGGCTTCCCGCGCTCGTGAACGTCTTCCAGATCTTCTTCCTCACGCAGTATTTCCGCACGATCCCGCGCGAGCTCGACGAGGCGGCGAAGATCGACGGCGCCGGGCACCTGTGGATTCTGTTTCGGATGCTGCTGCCCCTGGCGGGACCGGCGATCGCGGCGCTTGCCATCCTGAGCTTCGAGGCATCCTGGAACGGCTATTTCGGGCCGTTGATCTTCCTCTCCAGCCCCGAGAACATGACCCTGCCGCTCGGCCTGGTCGTGCTGCAGCAGGGGTTCGGCGCGGCGCCCGCGGCCGTGGTCTTCGCGGCGATCACGATGGTGGTGACCCCGCTGCTGATCGTGTTTCTCATCTTCCAGCGGCAGTTCGTCGCCAGCGTCGCCTCCTCGGGGCTGAAGGGCTGAGGCCATGGCTGCTCCGGTGCGCGGGCACGGGTCCGCAGGTGCCCAGCTGGCACGCCGCGAGCGCGAGCCCGATCCGGTGCTGCGGCGGCTGCCGATGGCGTTCTGGCGCAGCCTGCCCGTGCTGCTCGTGTGCGGGTGCGCACTCCTCGCGCCCACCCTGCTTGTCGGCGCGCTGTTCGGGGCCGAGAGCCCGCTGCTCGCCCTCCTCGTCTGTGCGGTGGGCGCACCGCTGCTGCTCGTGTGCATCGAACGCCTGCACGCGGAACTGTTCGAGCGCGAGGCCGGCGCTGGGCGGCGCTGGTGGCACCGCGCCCTGCGCGCCGAGGCGATCGTGCTGCCGTGCGGGCTCGCCGCGGCGCTCAGCCTGATCGCCGCGTACGCCGCGGCCGAGACCGGCTCCGCGGTGTTCTCGATCGCCGCGGCCGCAGGCGCGCTCGCCGCGCTGGTGCTCGCGCTGATCGCGATCGTCGCGCTCCCGCTGTGCATCGCCCGACCCGAGCACACCCTGCGCGCGATCGTCCTGGTCGCCTGCTACGCGCTGCTGCGCTCGCCGCTGCCGGCGCTCGCCGTCGCGACGGTGGGCAGCGCGCTGGCCTGGTTCGCCATGTCGGGCCTGCCCGGGCTCGCCGCCATCGCGCCGGGCCTGCTCGCCGCGCTCGCCGTCGGTGCGGCCTGGCCCACCGTCGTGCGCGCGGGTGTCGCGCTCCCGGCCCTCTCCCCGTTCTCGCCTCGCAGCGGCACCGCGCCGCACCCCGGGCGCCCATCCGCGAATTCGCAGCAAAGGAGCACGCCATGAGTCCCGTTCTTCGTCAGCGCGTCCACCACACCGACGCACCCGCACTGGCCATGCCCGTCGGCGGCATCGGCACGGGGGGATTCGCCGTGGGCGCCGACGGCTCGCTTCGGCAGTGGCAGCTGAGCGGCATGCCGAACCACCGCGGCGCGCTTCCCGGCACGGGGTTCTGGCTGCGCCTCGCGCGGATCGAGCCCCCGGTGCAGGTGGTCACCATGCTGCAGGGCGCCCCGGCGCCAGACCCCGCGGCGCCGCTGGTCACCGACGGCGAGGTTCCCGAGTGGATGCTCGATGCCGCCGAGCGCGTCGGCACGATGTCGCAGGCCCGCTTCAGCGCCACCTACCCCGTCGCCGACGTCGAGTTCACCGACGATCGGGTGCCGCTGCACGTGACGATGCGGGTGCTGAACCCGATGGTGCCGGGAGACGTGGAAACCAGCAGCATCCCGACCGCGATGTTCGAGTTCACGCTGCGCAACGACGGGCCCATCGAGGTGCACGGCACGCTGGCGGGCTCGCTGCTGAACGCCGTGGGGTGGGATGGCGTCTCGCCCATCGCCGATGTGACCCCCGGGCTTGGCGGCAACGTGAACCGGATGGTGCGCGGCAAGGGCTGGACCCGCGTGGTGATGGACAATCCCGCGCTGGCCGAGAGCGCCCAGTTCGCGGGGCAGATGGTGCTCGCCGCCGACGACGAGCGGGCGGCGGCGCTGCCGCGCTGCGCGGGGGTGGAGCACCTGGTGTCGTTCCTCGAGTCGCGGGCGCTCGCCGATGGGCGCGCGAAGCTGGAGCTCGCGCCCACGATCGCCGACCCGCAGCTGCACGCGCCGCGCTCGGGCGAGGGGCCGAGCGCCCCGGGCCGCTCGTGGCTCGGGGTGATCGGCGTGCCGTTTTGGCTGGAGCCGGGGCAGACCCGGGTGATCCGCTTCAGCATGTCGTGGCACTTCGCCAACCGCTTCGTCGACATCGAGCAGTTCGGGCAGCCGCACCCCGAGTGGGGCGGTTCGCGCTTCTACATCGGCAACGCCTACGCCGGCCGCTACCTCGATGCCCTGGACGTCGAGCGACAGGTGGCGACGCAGTGGGACGCGCTCGTCGACGAGACGCTCTCGTGGACGCAGACGCTGCTCGACTCCGATCTCGACGCGCGCACGGTCGACCGGATGGCGGCGCAGGCGTCGCTCGTGCGCAGCCCGACCTGCTTCGTCGGGGCGGACGGCCGCTTTTATGGGTACGAGGGCTCGCTCGGGGCATCCACCACCATGTGGTCGGGTGCGTTCGGCGGTTCGTGCCCGCTCAACTGCACCCACGTGTGGCAGTACGAGGCGGCGCTCGCTGCGCTGTGGCCCTGCCTCGAGCGCAATATGCGCGACACCGAGTTCGACGTCATGCAGGCGCCGAACGGGGCGATCCCGCACCGGCTCCGGGTGCCCGTGTACCTGCGGCAGATGTGGGATGAGCACATCGGCGGGCCCGAGGAACCGGCCCTCGACGGCATGCTCGCGACGATCCTCAAATCGCTCCGTGACGCGCAGCGCGGGGCTGGGCGCGAGTGGGTGCAGCGGCGCTGGCCGAGGCTTTACGCACTGTATCGGCACATCGCCGAGAAATGGGATGCCGACGGCGACGGCGTGCTTCGCGGCATCCAGCCCAGCACCCACGACATCGACCTCGCGGGTGTGAACACGTTCATGGGCACGCTCTGGCTCGCGGCGCTGCGCGCACTCGAGGAGCTCGCGCGCATGGTGGGCGATGCCGAGGCGGAGCGGGAGGTGCGCGAGCGCTTCGAATCGGGATCGCGGCGCTACGACGAGCTGCTGTTCGATGGCACGCACTACATCCAGACGCTCGACCCGGGCGACCCGAGCGACTTTCAGTGGCTCGGCGGCACGCTCAGCGATCAGCTGATCGGGCAGTGGTGGGCGCACCAGCTCGGGCTCGGGCACATCCTGCCGCCCGAGCACGTGCGCACGGCCCTGCAGCACGTGGTGCGCACGAACCTGAAACACGGTTTCGAAGACTTCGAACACCCGTACCGCGTCTATGCCGACGCGGCGGAGGACTCGGGGCTGTTGATGTGCTCGTGGCCGGCGGGTGGCCGCCCCGAGGTGCCGACCCGCTACAGCGACGAGGTGTGGAGCGGCATCGAATATCAGGTCGCCGCGCACTGTCTGTGGGAGGGGCTGGATGCCGAGGCCGACGCCGTGCTCGATGCGCTGTGGACCCGGCACGACGGGCGCCGGCGCAACCCCTACAACGAGATCGAATGCGGCGACCACTACGCGCGCGCCATGGCGGGGTGGACCGTGCTGCAGGCGCGCAGCGGGGTGCGCATCGACGAGGCGCACGGTGAGATGCACCTCGCGCGCGACGGGCGCTGGCCCTGGGTCTGCTCGACCGGCTACGGCACGGTCGACGTGCGTGGGACGGAGGTGTCGGTGCGATGCGCGGCGGGCGCGCTGCACGTCGCGGTGCTGCGTGACGGCGACCGCGGCGGCAACCTCGGGCGAGTCTCGGTCGAGGCCGGCGCGGATGCCGTGACGCCCCGCGCCACCGCGGCCGGGACCGATGCGGCGGGTGCCCAGGCCGTGGCCGGTGCGGGCGGGGCTGCGGGGGCGGACGGGATCGCGGGGGCGGACGGGATCGTGGGCGAGGTGTCGTGACCGTCGTTTTGTGCACGTCACGGAATATGGTGCAATCGATTTCGGCGTGTGCCCAGCACGGTGCACGCACGCGAGCCGGACGAAGGGGGGTGCGTGATGGCGACGATTTACGAGGTCGCGAAGCTGGCGGGGGTCTCGCCGGCGACGGTGTCGCGGGTGTTCAACGGCATGGGCGTCTCCGAGCAGAAGACGCTCGCCGTGCGCGAGGCCGCCCGCGAGCTGCGCTTCACCCCGAACCGCACGGCGCGGAGCCTGCGCCGACAGGCATCCGAGGTCATCGCCCTCGTGCTGCCCGATATCGAGAACCCCTACTTCACCGAGATGGCGCGTGGGGTCGAGGATGTCGCGTCCGCCGCCGGCTACTCGCTCGTGATCTGCAACTCGGACTCGCAGATCGAGAAGGAGGCGAACTACCTGAAGATCGCCATCTCGGAGCGCATGGCCGGGGTGATCCTGGCGGCCGCCTCCGACCGCACCAACCTGGACGACCTGATCGCGACTGGCCGCCCGATCGTCGCGGTCGACCGGGGGACCGGCTACGACATCGACGGCGTGGTGATGGCCAATCGGGCCGCGGGAGAGGCCGCGACCGAGCACCTCGTGCGTGCCGGGTTCACCCGCATCGCCTGCATCACCGGGCCCGAGCACATCGAGACCGCGCGCGAGCGTTCGCAGGGGTGGCGCTCGGTGCTCGCGCAGCACCTGCCGCAGTTCGATCCCGAGCCGTATCTGCGCTACTCGACGTTTCGGGTCGACGGTGGGCGGGAGAAGATGGAGGAGCTGCTCGCGATGCCCGAGCCACCGGACGCCGTGGTGGCGGCCAACAACCTCCTGGGCGTGGGGGCGATTCAGGTGCTCACCGAGCGTGGGCTCACGCCGCCGAAGCTCGGGGTCGCTGTCGTCGGCTCGCTGCCGTTCACGACGCTCTCGCCGAGTGCGGTGACCGTGGTGCGCCTGCCGGCCCGGCACATGGGGGTCACGGCCGCGCGCCTGCTGCTCGAGCGGATCGAGGGCGATCGGCAGCCGGCGCGCACGGTGGTGCTGCGCAACGAGATGCAGCCCGCGGATGCGCACGCCGGGCTCGTACCACCCGGCCCGGTGCCACCCGGCCCGGTGCCACCCGCGAGCCGGGAGCGGCGCGACGAGGCGGTGCAGTAACCGCGCGGCCGGTGCCCCGCGACACTCGCCCGGCCGCCCGCCCGGCCGCCCGCGCGGCCGCCCGCCCGGCCGCGAGACCGCGCCGCGACAGCCGCCTCCCAGCATCACCGGCGACAGCGCGGGCGCCGCACAACTACACTTGAAATCGATTTCACAAGGCGAGTGATCGCGTCGCGCGACCGCACGCTGCACACGGCACACGACGGAACACGATCAGCACGAGGGAACACGATGCCCGAGAGGAACACCATGCGCCCGGAAACGCACGTGCGCGAGCGCTGCACCATCGGCGTCGATATCGGCACCTCCAGCAGCAAGGGGGTGCTCGTCGACGCGGCGGGCGAGATTCTCGCCTCGGCGACCGTCGCGCACGAGGTGCAGCGCCCCCGCACCGGGTGGGTCGAGATGGACGGCCGCATCTGGTGGGACGAGTTCGTCCAGCTGACGCGCGCGCTGTTGGCCGAGGCATCCACGCTGCAACGCGACATCGAGATCGCCGCCGTCGGCGTCAGCGGCATGGGGCCGTGCGTGCTGCTGGCCGATGCCGACGACGAGCCGGTGCGCCCGGCGATCTTGTACGGGGTCGACACCCGGGCGACCGCCCAGATCGAGCGGATGACCGCCGAGCTCGGGGTGGAGGAGATCACCCGCGTGGGCGGGTCGACGCTCACGACGCAGGCCGGCGGACCCAAGATCGTCTGGGTCGCCGACGAGGAGCCTGCCGCCTACGTCGCGGCGCGGCGGCTGTTCATGCCCGCGTCGTGGCTTGCGCGCCGGCTCACCGGCGCGTACGTGCTCGACCACCAGTCGGCGAGCCAGGTCTCACCCCTCTACGACGTCGAGCGCGAGCAGTGGCACGACGCGCACTGGGCCCGGTATGCGCCGGGGATCGAGGCGCCGCGCCTGCTCTGGGCGGGCGACATCGCCGGCACGGTGACGGATGCCGCGGCCGCGGCCACGGGCCTGCCGGCGGGCATTCCCGTCATCGCCGGGACGATCGACGCCTGGAGCGAGGCCGTGAGCGTCGGCGCGCACGAGCTCGGTGATCTGATGCTGATGTACGGCACCACCATGTTCCTCGTCGCCACCGGCGCCGAAACCCTGCGCACGCCGTCCATGTGGACGACCGTCGGGGCGTTCCCCGGCACCCGCAACCTCGCGGGCGGCCTGTCGACCTCCGGCGCGCTGACCGCGTGGCTGAAGGATCTGACCCGGGCCGACTACCCGACGCTGCTGGCCGAGGCCGCCGAGTCGGGCCCGGGTGCCCGCGGGCTGCTGACCCTGCCGTACTTCGCGGGCGAGCGTACCCCGATCCTCGACCCGGATGCGCGCGGCGTGATCGCGGGCCTTACCCTCAGCCACACCCGCGGCGATCTGTATCGCTCGGCGCTCGAGGCGACGGCGCTCGGGGTGCGGCACAACGTCGAGACCATGCGCGCCGCGGGCGCCGACATCCGGCGCATCGTCGCGGTGGGCGGCGGCACCCAGGGCGCGCTCTGGCTGCAGATCGTCTCTGACGTCACCGGGCTCACCCAACAGGTGCCCCGGATCACGATCGGCGCGAGCTACGGTGTCGCGTTCCTCGCGGCGGCCGCGATCGCGGCCCCCGGCGAAGCCCCCGTGATGCGCGAGTGGAACCGGGTCGCCACCACGATCGAGCCGAACCCCGCCGTCGCCTCGGCGTACGACGAGCTGTTCGCGCTCTACCTCGAGACCTACGAGAACACCAGGCGGGTCGTGCACGCACTCGCCGACCGGCAACGCACAGAAAGAAGCATCCCATGAGCACGTACACCCTCCCCGTCCGCGCCGAGCGTCCCGCCGCCGCGCCGAAGACCGCGTACCTGATCGCCAGCGGCGACCTCCGCGAATCCGCGAACACCGCCGGCTGGCCCACCCAGGCCGCCATGGAAGCGGCCGTGGTCGCCGCGTTCGCCGAGCTCGGCTGGAATGTCATCCGCGCGAACGAGATCGACCCCGCCACCGGCCACGGCTTCATCTCGAGCCAGCGCATGGGCATGGAGGTGTTCAAATCGATCCCGGTCGACGCGCCGCTGGTCGTCGCCGAGGCCGTCTGGCAGTACTCGCACCACGTGCTGGCGGGCCTGCGCACGCACGAGGGCCCGATCCTCACGGTCGCCAACTTCGAGGGCGAGTGGCCCGGGCTCGTCGGCCTGCTCGGCCTGAACGCCGGTCTGACCAAGATGGGCAAGCCGTACTCGACCCTGTGGAGCGTCGACTTCACCGACGAGTGGTTCAAGACCAAGCTCACCGAGTGGGTCGAGACCGGCCAGATCACGCACGACGCCTCGCACGTGCGCCCGCTGCCGGCGCTGGCGGAGAGCCCCGAACGCGAGCTCGGCTACGCGCTGGCCGACGAGCTGCTCGCCGATAAGGCCATCATCGGCGTCTTCGATGAGGGCTGCATGGGCATGTACAACGCGATCTTCGACGACGAGCTGCTGAACAAGATCGGCATCTACAAGGAGCGCCTCTCGCAGTCGGCCCTGTACGCCGAGATGCTCACCGTCAGCGACGAGGAGGCCGACGCGGTCGGCGACTGGCTCATCGCGCACGTCATGACCTTCAAGCTCGGCGCCGACGAGGCCACCGAGCTGACCACGACGCAGCTGCGCTGGCAGTACAAGATGTACATCGCCGCCCTGCGCATCGCCGACGACTTCGGGCTCGACGCGGTGGGCATCCAGTACCAGCAGGGTCTCAAAGACCTGGTGCCGGCATCCGACCTCGCCGAGGGCCTGCTCAACGCCACCGAGCGCCCGCCGGTGACGAGCCGCGATGGCTCGCGCGTGCTGCACGAGGGCCGCGCGTTCCCGCACTTCAACGAGGCCGATGAGGGCGTTGCCGTCGACGCGCTGATCACCGACCGCGTGTGGCGCGCGATGGGCCTCGTGCCCGACAACACGCTGCACGATGTGCGCTGGGGCGAGGACTACGACGGCGAGTTCGTCTGGGTCTACGAGATCTCGGGCTCGGTCCCGGCCTCGCACCTCGGCGGCTACGACAAGGCCGAGGGCTGGCGCCAGGGTCACGTGTTCTTCCCCGCCGGCGGGGCGACGCTCAACGGTGTGTCGAAGCCCGGCGAGGTCGTGCTCAGCCGCGTGTACATCGCCGAGGACGAGCTGCACGTGGACCTGTTCCGCGGCACGGTCGTCGACCTGCCCGCCGAGGAGACGCAGCGCCGCAAGGACGCCACGAACCCCGAGTGGCCCATCGCCAACGTCGTGCTGCACGACGTCACCCGCGATCAGTTCATGGCCCGCCACAAGGCCAACCACGCGCAGCTGGTCTACGCGCCCGACGCCGACGCCGCTGATCGCGCGCTGCTCGCAAAGGCGGCCATGTTCGAGCGCCTGGGCGTGCACGTGCACCTGATCGGCCGGGTGCACATCCCGGCGTAGTTCGGCGACGCACCGCCCGCGGCGACGCACCGCCCGCGGCGCGGGTGGATGCTGCGGCCCGGTCGGCCCTGCAGGTTCGGGGCCGACCGGGCCGCGGCCCGACCGGCGCGCGGCGCCCTCGGCGTGCGCTGTGCGCTACGGGTCGAGCCGCACCACCGCACCGGCCTCGCCGACGGCGAGGTCGTCGACCAATCGGACGGTGCGGGCGAGATCGTCGAGCGCGCGCACGATGGTGCCCACGCGAAGGGCGTCGCCCGCGATCGCCGAGAGCGAGACGAATTGCGAGCCCGTGTCCCAGAGGTAGGTGATCGTGGCGGTGGCCGCGCCCGGATCGGTGCGCACGAACTTCTCGCCGGTGCCGAGGTGCGGCGAGCGGAAATCCTCGCCCTCATCGTCCGACATCGCCTGTGCGACGCGCATGTCGTTCGTGGCGTCGATGACGGTCGCGAGCGCGACGACGAGTGCGGGATCGTCCTTCCAGATGTAGGCGAGCACGCGGCCCTCGAGCCGGCGCATCAGCATCGGGGCGGCTTGGCTGAGCGCCCAGGCGGCGACGCCGCCGGGGGCCCGCCCGGGTGCCGGGCCCGCGCCGGCACCGTCGATCTCGCCGAGACCCGCGCCGGGCGTGACGCCGCGCATCGCCTGCGACAGCAGCATCCCGATCGCCTTCTTGCGGGCGCGGCGACCGCGCAGGCCGAACGATCCGGTGACCGGGATCCACAGGGCGGGGTCGGGGCTGGCAACGAGGCGACGCATGCTCACAGGGTAGTTGCGCGGGCGCGGGAAAGGCTGTGTGGGTCGCCCGCGCGCGGCCGTGCGACGCGCCCGGGCGACCACCGCGCGCGGCGCCTTGGCGGCGGCCCGGCGATGCGGCACACTCCGGCCCGGGCTCCCAGGCCGGGGTCGGGGCGATGGTTAGACTGGCCGTTCTGGACGCACACAACACGTGCGCTCCCGCCGCAGAGAGATAGGCAGTACTTCTCCCGTGACAACTGAGACGAGCAGCGCCGACCGCGCGGACTCGGCACCCAGCAGACCCCTGCGCATCCTGATCGGCTGCGACACCTTCTTCCCCGATGTCAATGGCGCCGCCCGCTTCACCGAGCGCCTGGCCGCCGGGCTCGTGGAGCGCGGACACGAGGTCTTCATCTCGGCCCCCGCCCAGCGCTACCGACGCAGCACCGGCATCGAGATCATCGAGGGGCAGCCGATGACCGTGCACCGCCTGCCCGCGCTGCGCTGGCTGCCGCACGATTGGCTGCGTTTTGTCTGGCCGTGGCGCTCGAAGCACTACGCCCGCCAGGTGCTCGATGCCGTCAAGCCCGATGTGATGCACTTCCAATCGCACATCGTGATCGGCCGGGGGCTCGCGATCGAGGCGCAGAAGCGGGGAATCCGCATCGTCGGCACCAATCACGTGATGCCCGAGAACATCCTCGACTTCACGACCCTGCCCCCCTTCCTCAAGGGCGCGTTCGTGAAGTGGGGCTGGTGGATGGCCAAGCGCACCTTCGTGCGTGCGCAGGCCATCACGACCCCCACGCAACGCGCCGCCGACTTCTTCGTGCGCTCGACCGGGCTGACCGCTCGGGCCGTGAGCTGCGGCATCCAGGCGTCCGGATACGAGGCCGACCTCACCGCCCGCGCCCAGCACCGCGTGCTGTTTGTCGGTCGCCTCACGCGCGAGAAGCAGATTGATCTGCTCCTGGACGCCGTGCACGCGATGGACCCCGCCCTCGACGTGCAGGTCGACATCGTGGGCGGCGGTGACCAGATGCGAAACCTCGAGGAGCACGCGAAGCGCCTCGGCATGTCGGGCCGCGTGCACTTCCACGGCCGGGTCGACGAAGACGAGCTGCGCGCGCTGTACACCGGCGCAAGCGTGTTCGCGATGCCCTCCATCGCCGAGCTCCAGTCGATTGCGACCATGGAGGCCATGGCCTCCGGGCTGCCCGTGGTCGCCGCCGACGCCATGGCGCTGCCGCACCTCGTGCACGACGGCGAGAACGGCTACCTCTTCGACCCGACAAGCCGCGACGATCTGGCCGCCAAGCTCACGACGGTGCTCACCGCCGATCGCGAGGAGTACCTGCGGCTGCAGCGCGGCTCGCTCGAGGGCGTGAAGGTGCACGACATCGACCGCACGCTGCGCACGTTCGAGGCGCTCTACCGCGGCGAGTCCGTCGCAGACTGACCCGCCCGCCATGCAGAACGCGCCCGCCGCACCGACGGCACCCGAGGATGCCGCAGCGCCCGGCATGCGCATCGCGCTCGTCTGTGACTACTCGCTCGAGTATCTCGGCGGCGCGCAGAGCGCGTTTCTCGATCAGGTGCGCATCATGCGCGAGCGCGGGCACGCCGTCACGGTGATCGCGCCCATCAGCGGTGCCGCGGGTGCCAAGGGTGCCGCAGGTGCCGCAGCTGCCAAGGGTGCCGCGGGCACGGGAGGCGCCGCGGGCACGGATGGCGCCGCGGGCGGGGTGGATGCCTGGGCGAACGGCCCCGGCGGCGCCGTCACGGTGGCCGCTCGGGTGCGCCTTGCCGGGGTTGACCTGCCCGTCGTGCGCAACACGGCCCGGCTGCGCGCCCGCCTGCACGAGGAGCTGTACGCGCGCGGCATCGAGGTGGTGCATCTGCACTCCGAGTTCGGACTCTCGGCTGCCGCGGTGGCGGCGGCGCGCGAGCTCGGGATCCCGACGGTGCAGACCGTGCACACCTTCTTCTGGCAGGCGCCGATGCCGCGGGCGATCGGTGTGCTCGCCGCCGCCGCCGTGCGGGGCTTCACCCGGTGGCTGCGGGGCTTCGCGGCGGGGCACGAGTCGCTCGCGCTCCGGCCCCTCGACTCGGCACTGCGAAACGTCACCCTCTCGATGGGCAGCCGCGTCGACGCGGTCATTTCGCCCTCGGCGCATCAGGCGGAGCGGCTTCGCGCCGCCGGGCTCGCGCACGTGCACACCGTGCCGAACGCGATCGCGCTGGGCGATGCGCCCGGCGAGGCGCTGCCGGCGGATGCCGCCACCGGCCCCCTGCGCATCGTCTGGGTGGGGCGCCTCGTGCCCGAGAAGCGGCTGCTCGAGTTCGTCGACGCGGTCGTGTCGGCCGCGGCCCGGCTCGGCCCGGGCGCGCTCGAGGTCGAGATCATCGGCGAGGGGCCGCTGCGTGCGGAGGCGCGCCAGCGTGCGGAGGCCGCTCCGGCAGGCACGCTCCGCTTCACCGGGCGCCTGCCGCGGCTGCAGGTCTCGGCGGCCATGCGCGGCGCCGACCTCGTCGCGCTCACCTCCTACGGCTTCGACAATCAGCCGATGACCGTCATCGAGGCGCTGCACGCGGGCCGCAGCGTGCTGTACGTCGACCCCGCGCTCACCGAGGGGCTTGAGGCCTGCGGGATCCTGGCGTCCCACACCCCGGCCGGCATGGCCGATGCGATCGTGCGGCTCGCCGAGCATCCCGACGAGGTGGTGGATGCCTCCGCCCGCGCGGTCGTCGCCGCCCGCGAGTTCGACCCGGACGTGTACCTCCAGCGCGTGCGCACCGTGTACGCGGCCGCCGCGGCGCGCGCGCTGCCGTAGTCGCGGCGCCGCGCACACCGAACCTGGTGCGCCGCACGTCGCACGCCGCACGCCGCGCGGGGCCACCCGCTGGCCGCTCCGACGTCGCGCGTCGCGCGTCACGCGTGTGCCACGACACCGATGCCGTCACGGAGCCCCGCCGACACCGTATTCTGTCAACTGTTAACAATTTGTCGGGAGTGCGTCGTGGGAAAAGTTGTGCAGCGTGGCACCTCGCTCGGAGCGCAGGTCGCGGACGTCCTGCGCCAGCGCATCGTGCGCGGCGAGTTGGTGCCCGGATCGCGCCTGACGGAGGAATCGCTCGCCGAGGAGTTCGCCGTCAGCCGCGGCCCGGTGCGTGACGCGATCCGCCAGCTCAGCTTCGAAAAGCTCATCCGGGTGCGCAAGCCCCGCGGCATCTACATCGTCGGGCTCAGCGACGACGACCTGGACCAGCTCTACAGCCTGCGCGGGGCGCTCGAGCACCTCGCCGTCGAACGCGCGATGCGCGTCGGGGATGACGCCCGCTGGCGGGCCTCGCGCGACGCCGTCAGCCGCATGATGGCGGCCGCCGATGAGGGCGACCACGAGACCTTTGCGGTCGCCGACCTCGACTTCCACTCCGAGATCTACGCCCTCGCGGATCATCCCCGGCTCGAGGCGGCGTGGCAGCAGTATCTGCCCACCTTCACGGCGCTGCTCGAGGTCACCATCAATCACGACGACGATCTGCACGGCTCGGCGGCCGACCACGATCGGCTGTACTCGGTGATGCGCTCGGGTGATGTCGCGGCGGCGCGCGAGGTGCTCGGCGCGCATCTTGACGGCGCCCGGGCCCGGCTCTCGCTGGAGTTGGCCGCGCGCCAGGGCTGAGCGGCTTGCGCGGCGCGGGGCCGGGGGTGTGGCCCCGCCCGACAGCGGGTGATGCGCCGGTTGGCCCGCCCACGTTCGGGTGGGCTCCGAGGGGCCGCGCGCGGCGCCGCGCCCCGGCATCCGCGCTTCATATCGACGCGATAACGGAGCCGATCTTCACCCAATTGTTAACAGTTAACAGTGCTAGCGTTGCCCTGCCGACAACTCGGTCGGCCTCATGCATCAAAGGAGCGAAGATGCCCCGTAAGCGCATCGCCCGTGCCGCCGCAGCTCTTGCGGCCGTTGCGGCCACGGCTCTCGTCCTCTCCGCCTGCAGCAAGGTGGACGAGGGTGGAGACGCCGCCGAATCGGCATTCCCCGAGAAGGACATCCGTCTCATCATCCAGGCCAACCCCGGTGGTGGCTCCGACCTGTCGTCGCGCGCGCTCGCCGCTGAGCTCGAGGGCATCCTCGGCGTCAGCGTGATCGCCGAGAACATGCCCGGCGCAGCCGGTGCGCTCGCCATGGAGTACGTCGCGGCGCAGCCCGCCGACGGCTACGTCATCGGCTTCGGCCCCGTCGAGATCGCCATGCTCAACACGACGCAGGGCGCCAACGTGCTCCCCGAGAACTACGACCTGCTCGGCCAGATCATGCTCGCGCCGGGTGTCGTCACCGTCGGCGCAAACAGCGACATCACCTCGCTCGAGCAGCTCGTCGAGAAGGCGAAGGCCGGCTCGGTCACCGTCGCCAACTCGGGCGCCGGCTCGATCTGGGAGGCTGCGGCCCTCGGCCTCGGCGCCGAGACCGACGCGACCTTCACCCCCGTGCCCTACGACGGTGGCGCGACGGCCGTCGCCGCCGCGGCATCGGGCGAGACCGACGCCGCAGTGTCGGGCCTCGGCGAGGCGCTCGCGCAGGGCGACGCCGTGCGCATCCTCGCGGTCCTCAACGACGTTCGTCACCCGGCCGTCGACCAGGTGCCGACCTCGAACGAGGCCATCGGCGCCGACGTCATCTTCGGTGGCTGGGGTGGCATCTACGCGCCCGCCGGCCTGCCGGCCGACGTGAAGTCGACCCTCGAGGCGGCCATCAAGGAGGCCGTCGAGAGCGACTCGTACCAGGAGTTCCAGGAGGGCGCGGGCAACCTCGTCGTCTACAAGAACTCGGCTGATTTCACCAAGTTCGTGAACGAGCAGTTCGGCCTGTTCAAGGAACTGCTGGGCTGATCCGTTCGTGTGGGGCGGGGCGAGGTCTTCGCCCCGCCCCACACCGGGAGTACACATCATGTCGACGACCGACATCGCACCAGAGCAAGACCACGAGGCCAGCGCGACCGCGTCGCGCCCCCTCGAGATCGCCTTCGCCGCGATCGCGCTGCTGTGCAGCGCCACCTATCTCTTCCTCGGCACGCAGATCGTGCTGCGCAAGGAGGCCGCCCCCGGGCAGATCGATGCGCGCTTCTGGCCGATCGTGCTCGGCACGACGGCCGTCGCCATCGCCCTCATCCTGCTCGTCATCGCCCTCTCGCGGCCCGCGCCCTCGCGTGACGACATCGATCGCATCCAGCCCGGTGGGGTGGCGCGCGTGATCGTCACCGGTGCGCTGACGGTCGCCTTCGTCTTCTCGTGGAGCTTCTCCACGATGGTGCTGTTCGGGTACCGTTTCGAGATCTTCCCGATCGCCACGGCGATCTATCTCTTCCTGCTGATGCTCGTGTACGGGCATCGTCGCTGGGTCGGACTGATCGTCTACCCCGTCGCGGTGACGGCACTGATCTACGTGCTGTTCGGCATGCTCCTGAGGATTCCACTGTGAACGCACTTGTCGACGGACTCGGGGCGCTGCTCGACGTCTCGATGATCCTGTACATCCTGGTCGGGCTCCTGCTCGGCTTCCTGGTCGGCGCGTTCCCGGGAATCACCGCGACCATGGCGGTCGCGCTCGCCGCCGGCTTCACGATGACGCTCGAGCCGGTGCAGGGTCTTGCCGTGCTGCTGACCATCTACGTCGCGGCCAACTTCGGCGACCGCGTGCCGTCGATCCTGATCAACACCCCCGGCACCCCGGCATCCATCGCCACCACCCTCGATGGCTATCCCATGGCCAAGCAGGGCAAGGCCGGGCTCGCGCTCACCATGTCGGCGATCGTCACGGCCATCGGCATCCTGGCCTCGCTCGTGCTGTTCGCCGTCGCGGCGGTGCCCGTCGCGACGCTGGCGCGCGACTACTTCCGCTCGCCCGAGCTGTTCGCGCTCGTGGTGTTCGGCATCTCGATCATGATCGGCATCTCGTCCAAGTCGATGCTCAAGGGCATCCTCGCGGGCCTGTTCGGCCTGATGCTCGGCACGGTCGGCACCTACGCCGCCACCGCCGATCACCGCTTCACCTTCGGGATCCTCGAGCTCGTGGAGGGCTTCAACTTCATCGCCGTGATCATCGGCCTGTTCGGCATCGCCGAGTTGTTCGACCAGATGCTCACCCACCACGCGTCGAAGACCCGCCCGATCTCGAGCCTCGGGCGCTGGTGGCCGAGCCGTGCCGATTTCAAGCAGTCGCGCGCCGCGCTGTTCGTGGGTGGCGGCGTGGGGCTCGGGGTGGGCCTGGTCCCGGCCGCGGGCGGCGACATCGCCGGCCTGATCGGCTGGGAGCGCGCCCGCAAGGTGTCGAAGCATCCCGAGCAATTCGGCAAGGGCTCGATCGAAGGCGTGACCGCGGCAGACACCGCCTCGAGCGCCACGCTCGGCGGCTCGCTGACCACCACGATGGCGCTCGGCATCCCCGGCGACTCGGTGATGGCGGTCATGATCGGCTCGATGATGATCTGGGGCATCACCCCGGGACCCACCCTGTTCTCGAACCGCCCCGACCTCGTCGTTTCCATCGTCGGCATCATGCTGATCGCGACGATCCTCTCGCTGGGCCTGAGCCTCGTGCGCATGCGCGGCATGGTGAAGCTGCTCGATGTGCCGCAGAGCTTCCTCTGGCCCGGCATCCTGATCTTCTGCATCATCGGCACATACGCCACCTCGAACAGCCTCTCGACCGTGGTCACGATGCTCGTGTTCGGCGTGATCGGCGTGTTGCTCAAGCGGCTCTCGGTGCCGGCCGGCCCGATCGTGCTCGGCCTGCTGCTGGGACCGCTGGCGGAGGAGAACCTCTCGCGCACGCTGGCGATCCTGCCGACGCGCCCGTTCTTCGAGGTCATCAGCCCGATCACGATCATCCTGCTCACGCTCGCCGTGCTCTCGATCGTGATGCCCGCGATTCGCAATGCGCGCAAGCCGCGCGGCAAGCGGGGCTCCCTCTCCGAGTCGATCCTCGCCGATGAGGTGGTCGCCGACATCGCGGCCAAGCACAGCGTCATCGACGAACTGCCCGATCCGGTGACGGGAATGGTCCCCATCGATCCATCCGACATCCACAGCCCCGCCGCACATGGTGCCGGCTCCGCTTCGACGGACCCCGCCGTCACCGACACCAAGGAGAACGAACAGTGACTCGTCGCGACATCGTGACCGCCATCCCCACGAGCTTCCACGCCGACGGCAGCCTCGACCTCGAGGGGACACGTTCGATTTATCGCTACGTGGCCGCCTCGGGCAACGAGGGCGCCTTCGTGCTCGGCACCACCGGCGAGTTCCCGGCCGTCGACGAGGCCGAGTTCGCCGCGCTCGTGGGTGTCGCGCTCGAGGAGCTCCGCGAGCACATGCGCGTGATCGTGCACGTCGGTCGCCCGAGCGCCTACGAGGCCGTCCGCCGCGTGCGCATCGCCCGCGAGCTGGGCGCCCGCGAGTTCGCCGCGCTTACGCCGTACTACCTCGCCTCGACGCAGGACGCGCTGTACGACTACTTCAAGGCCGTAGCCGAGGCCGTCGGCGACGGAGAGCTGTTCATCTACATCTATCCGAAGCTCAGCGGCAACGCGGTCAGCCCCGAGCTGCTCGCCCGCCTCGCCGAGTTGCCGAATGTGATCGGCGCGAAGATCAGCGAGCTGAGCCTCGACGACATCCGCGCGTACCGGGCCGTGGTCCCCGCCGACTTCGTGCTCTACACGGGCGCCGACCGCGACCTCGTCGCCGCCGGCGAGGCCGGCGCGCAGGGCGTGGTCTCGGGCGTCTCCTCGGTGCTCCCGAAGCCCTTCCGCGCGCTGGCGGCGGCCGCCGCCAGCGGGGACCCGGCACTGCTCGCGCGCGCGCAGGCCGACGTCGACGACATCGTCTCGGTGATCGGCGGCGACATGCC
>Ga0116179_1000145_pt1 | contig 54789 bp, 51 predicted proteins | sample AD_UKC071_MetaG_FD_89751 | JGI IMG/M metagenome (GOLD analysis project Ga0116179, IMG submission 89751) | Active sludge microbial communities of municipal wastewater-treating anaerobic digesters from USA - AD_UKC071_MetaG | ecosystem: Engineered > Bioreactor > Anaerobic > Digestate | place: USA...
CATCAATATTAGACCAAGAAGTATATAAAACCTTGCAACCTGACTCACACATATAGCCAATCGAAGTACCAACCCAAGCAGGATCACTAACACCAGAAATATGACTCGGCACATGATCAGATTCAACAGGGCAAGGAAGCTGGCATTTATTTGTATTGGGATTTACAACTTGGCCAGAAGGACAAACTTCGCACCCGCCAGAATCCGTTTCACCCTGACCTGAAGGACATAAACAAGATTGAGAAAGACCAGAACCCGAAGAAACTTTCGGAGAAACACAAGAAAAATAAGTAACACCAAATTTTACAGAAACGGAATCACCAAAAACAACACCAACTGAATTACAAGATTGAGTATCTGCCCAACAAGTCACAGCACCAGAATAAGCAAAAACAGCATGAGCAGCATTAACACGAAAAGTATAACCACCAGTACCAAAACGACAGGACTCAGAAGGATAAACAGCAGAACACGCAGAATCCGGAGAAGAATAATAAACACCATTAATAGACCAACCAGAATCAGCAGAATAAGAAAAAGACGAAAAAAGCAGTGCGGCAAATATAAAAAAAAGTCTCATTGGCTAAATCCTTGAATAACAGCCCATGCCGATAAAGCACCAACCAAGAATAAAAGCGCATCCCAAATCATCAAAGTCATCCCCCATCCGAAAAAAAAGGGAAGGCCATAGAATAAAGCCTTCCCTTGCAGGTAGGAATAAGGATCAGCGACGGCGGACCATGGAAATCAGGACGCTCACACCGAAGACCACGACGACGATAGCCATGATCGCGGCCCCGATGGAGACAATACCGGTGCTGACACCGACATCACTGACGGCATCGGTGATAGTCGAAAAGTCAGTCGCCGCTTGGGACAGGACGGGAAGAGCGGCAGCAGCCACGCCCACAGTAGCCATGCGAGCGGAATTGACGAGACGAGGCAAACCCATCTTAAGTACTCCTCTTGACAACATTGATAAGGGCAAAGACACCCCATGCAAAGAGAAAAATGGACAATGGGATAGAGAAGCCCGCAAAGAAGTAACCGGAAAGCTCCTCAACAGTCGGCATTGCCCACACTGAAGCACCAGGCCAGTCCAGAACATCCAAAACGACATAGCCGGTACATTCCCCAACCGGTGTCGATACAATGATTAAAGCGCTGGTCGCACCATCAACCGTTGCACAGACCGCCGCCGACCCGAGTAAGGGAAACAGGGCGATGACACCGATTAGGAAAATTCGTAACATGCTGTTAGTCCGAAAGTTCTATATCGAGGACTTGCATTGCAGCCTTACCCGCCGCACCCATCTTTAAACCAACGTTTACAATGCACTCGGAAGGGAAAACCATTTTTTGTTGCTGCGCTTTCTCGAAGACCCAGAGAGGCGCACTAAATTTGAGAACATCCCAACCCAGGGTGTTACCGCTTTGGTCCTCAGTATCCTGGCCAATGAAGACGGTACAGCCCTCGTTGACTTCGCCGGTTTTGTCATCAACGACGCGCCACCGCTTCATACTCAATACATTCAACGCCATTTTGTTAGACATGCTCACTACTCCACCGCTAAATGCTGGCGATCCGTAGGCGCGGATTGACTACGGCCAGAGAAGTTGTAAATACGCCTCAACTCCGAAGGAGGAGGAGTGTCGTTCAGTTCAAGGTTTGGATAGATCGTCCGCAATGCAGAACGCCAGACCAAGTTAAACGACCGTGGGTTATTAACGACTTTGGCTTGCCAATCTTCGATCGTGCGACCTGGCAAGCTCAGGTAATACTCCTGAACAGCTTTATGAACTTTTTGAAACCAGTAATTACGAAGGAAGTCACTGGCTGACATGATTCGCCACCCCACGATGTGCACGCTTGCAGATACGGCATTGATAGCGCTGTTTGCCGTTAGGCTTGCCGTACTTGATGACCCGAGAACTACCGCAATAGGGGCAATGCTTCTTTTCAATCGACAGGACGTTCTTGAAATAATGGGATGCTGCTGAACGCATGAGAGCGCCTACAGAACACCGAGCAGAACGAGCACGGCAGCGGTATTGGTCCAGCAAATCCGAGGAGACGACAAAGCTAAAAATCTTGCCGTCCTGTTTTTCTTCAGAATGCCGAGAGGGAACAGAGGGCTCATAAAAGGTAAGCTGGAAAGGTAGGTTATCCATTGCTCCCCTCCTGCAAGGCTTCCCTTGTCAAAACAGCAATGTTGACAAGGCGGTAACGACCCATCCGAACAGTAGGGAGGTAGCCCTTTTCGATCCAGCCCCGTACCACGTCATGCGAGACGCCAACCAATTCAGCAAACCGGCCCGCTTCCATGACGGGAACCGAGGGAAGAACAACCGAGGAGAGGAGCTGTTGAGTTTCCATTAGATGAACTCCAACAGCAGGTTACGAGCAGATCGAGGCAGCTGAGCCAGCAGGGCAAGAGACCCACAAGACGAGGTAAACGCCAGCATCCTCATAGAAACCCCCGTTATCCCACTGTGTTACACTTCATATTGCATAACATTGTTGCTCAAAAAAATGAGCACGTCAACGGTGGTTGCTAAAAATTATGAGCAAATTAGGCGCACGATTAGGCGATGAGATAGAACGGCTAGGAGGAGTAGCAGCAGTAGCAACGCAACTAGGAATTGTGCGCAATACAATCTACAACTGGATACAGAAAGAAAATATACCAATAAACAAACTCTTGGAGCTTGGGTTATTAGGCGCAGATACAACCTACATACTTACCGGGAAAAGGGGAGACTTCGGAAAGCTACAACCACGAGAGGAAGCGCTACTTGACAACTACCGCAACAGTGATGAGAAAAACAAAAAGGTTATTGAACAAGTCGCCTTAATAGCGGCGAAACCGCAAAAGCTAGATGAAGATAGTGAAAACAAAAAAGCATCCTAATAGAAGATAGCAACAATAGCAAAGGAAGAAAACCATGCAATTCATAACATTCATATTAAAAATTTTAGCAGAAATCGCTATTAAATGGGTTATATCAATCCTACTAATAATAGCGTTAATTACATATATACCAAACATTCTTAGAGAGTTTTCAAAACCAAATAGCGTTAATAACGCTATAAAAAATGGATCGCAAGAAATAGCAAAGGAAATAATGCGGCCACTAGAAGAAGGAGCTAAGATAAACAATGAGAGAGTGAAAAACAGAATTAAAGAAAATGAACCGAGAAGAATTATAGGATATGAAGAAACGCGAATACCTGCCCGATCATGGCAAGAATGCGTTCAAGAATATGGAAGAGGAATAAACGAACTAAACGTAAACGTCGTAAAATGCCAAAATGGATATGTTGAGAAAACACCAATCTATAATAAATGAGATTCTTCAAGAATTGCTGATCATCTAGACTCATCGGTCAGCTTGCTGTTAGAACTCTTTCCTTTTAGATCCATTTCATTGCTAGTCAATAATCCAGCAAAAGCTTTTTCATGAGGCGTCAAGTCAAGATCCGCATCGCTTAGCACAACACAGTTACGTCCAAAACTCTTTGCTTTATATAAAGCCGTATCCGCCGATAAAAGAACTTTATCGATACTCTGTCCTTTCTTGGCAAAGGAAACGCCAAAGCTTATAGTTATCTTTATATTATCAATCTCTGTTGTTTCCACAGCTTTACGTAATCGCTCCGCATATTCCATTAGCTGACAAACTTCGCTAAATGTAACAATCAATAAGAATTCTTCTCCACCATAGCGAAAGACAAAATCATTTTTACGAACATTGCTTCCCAATAATACAGCAACTTTTTTTAATACATCATCACCAACATTATGCCCATAATTATCATTTATTTTCTTAAAATAGTCGATATCACCAAGAAGAATAGCTAAGTGATCAGATTCATTTTCCTCCATTTTGTGATCGTAGATTTTTTGAAGATAATTCCTATTTAACAATTTCGTTAGCGGATCAATTGATGCCTTCTTTTCCAAATTATTCCTTACAATCACATTTACTAAATAAAATAGCAAAAGCAAAAGAAAAATAGAGAACAAGACAAAATAAGAAAAAATATAATCGAGCTTAATAAGCCTTCTAGTTTTCATTTCAAAATTATTGACTATATTATTTGCATCAAACCAAATCTCCTCACTTTTTTCATACAATTCATCATTTTTAATTGTTTTTATTTTATCCCAACTTGTCCTTAATTCTATATAATCCAGATAATCATCTGCTGTAAAAATATCTTTTTTAGATAAAATATATTTACCCAGATTATCAAATCTTATATCCACAATCCTTTCTTCATTAGTCACATTTTCTTGAAAAAGCCTTAATTTAATTATTCTCTGTATACCTCCTCTAATCATGCCAGATTGGTTAATTAAAACCGATAATTCATCAGCATTCCTTTGAATATATAACGAACTGGCAATCGCAAAAACAAGGACAATAATAGAAGATGCAATAATTGTCTTTAAAACATTCGATCCTTTCATCAAAATTTTATTTTGACTCATTTGTTCCTCTACATGAAGCGACAAGCGTCAACCTAAACATTAGAATATGGATATAACAAAAAAATTACAGCAGATTAGGTACAGTATAATAAAACTTTCAAACCAGCTCCACAATGCACACAATACTTACTAAGCTACTGAAATTATTAAGTAAATAAAATAGATTCGTCAATATAAAATAAGCTTACTGAAATTTAGAGATAGACAACCAATGATCAAAAAAACCGACAGCGGTTGGCTTGTTGACATCCAGCCGGAAGGCCGAGGAGGTAGGCGCTACCGCAAGACGCTTCCAACCAAGGCCGAGGCGCTACGATGGGAAGCCTATATTCGAGAAAAAATAATACAAACACCAGACTGGCAGCCCGCAAGGAAGGATATACGCCGATTATCAGCGTTAGCAGAAATCTGGTACGAAGCACACGGAAGGCACCTGAAAGCCAGCAAAAAGACCTACAACCGGCTGAAATACACCATCAAAATGCTGGGAGACCCAATTGCCGCCAGCCTTTCAACCATAACATTCATCGAATACCGAACTCGCAGAATAGAAGCCGGTTGCAGTGAAGCCAGCATGAACCGAGAACATGCCCACCTTAGGGCTATGTTCAACGAGCTGGTAAGACTAGGACACTGGAAAGGAAGCAACCCACTACAAGGAATCCGTCAGTTCAAAGAGCAGCAAAAGGAACGCGGATACCTAAACCACCAAGAGATTGCAACCCTGCTAAATACCCTAAAAGGCGATGGCCGACGAGTCACCTTACTTTGCCTGACCACTGGCGCACGATGGGGAGAAGCAGAAAAGCTACGAGCAGAAAATGTCACTAATGGATTAGTAACATTCACCGATACCAAGAACGGACGGAATCGGTCAATCCCAATTCAAAAAAGCATAGAGCAGGAAATAAAGACAAAAAATATAGGCCGACTCTTCAAGCCGTGTTACCACGAATTCAGAAGCGCCATAGCTCGAACAGGACTAAAGCTACCCAAGCACCAGATGACCCACATCTTACGACATACCTTCGCAAGCCACTTCATGATAAAGGGCGGAAACATCCTAACCCTACAGCGCATCCTTGGACATCAAAGCCTCACCATGACAATGCGATACGCCCACCTGGCACCGGACCACCTTCAAGAAGCTATCCGGCTGAACCCTTTAGGCGAGGTTGACACTTTGTTGACAGTCACCGAGAGTCGGGATAAAACCAAATTCGATAACTGATTGTTTCGATTGGTGCCGGGAGAGAGACTCGAACTCTCACGCTGTTACCAGCGGCGGATTTTGAGTCCGCTGCGTCTACCATTCCGCCACCCCGGCATAGGAGGGAGATTGGTTAGTATAAGGATTTTCCACCAATGGGCAAGCGAATCCCGCGTCACGCACGGCGAAAAAGTGCGTGGCGCGCACCTGTTCGGTATCATGCCGTCCCTCCCTACCAGCCGAAACCGAAGAAATGCTGAATCCCAAGACGTTCAGGGCAGAACTGTTGTTATTGCTGGCAGCGGTGATCTGGGGCTTTGCCTTCGTCGCCCAACGGGTCGGCATGAACCATGTCGGCCCCTACACCTACAATGGTGTCCGCTTCATCCTGGGCGCGCTGTCGCTGCTGCCCCTGCTGCTGTTCCGCCAACGGAGCGCCCTCTCTCGCCCCACCTGCAACTGGCCGGTGACCCTGGGCGGCGGCTTGCTGGCCGGTCTGGCGCTGTTTGCCGGGGCCTCGCTGCAACAAGTCGGGCTCGTTTACACCACAGCCGGCAAGGCAGGCTTCATCACGGGTCTGTATGTGATCATCGTACCGTTGCTGGGTCTGCTATGGGGCCAGCGTACACCTCGGAGCACTTGGATCGGCGCGATCTTCGCCGTCGCCGGCCTGTATCTACTGACCATGAGCGATCGCCTGACCCTGGCCGAGGGCGACGGCCTGGTTCTGATCGGCGCATTCTTCTGGGCCTGCCATGTCCTCATCATCGGCTGGCTGTCCGGGCGGCATGTCGAACCGATCCTGCTGGCCTGCCTGCAATTCGTGATCTGCGCGGTGCTGAGTCTGGTGGTGGCGGTGGTCAGCGAGCCGATCAGCTGGGCCGGACTGGTGGGCGGCATGTGGCCGATTCTCTATGGCGGACTGCTGTCGGTCGGGGTGGCCTACACCCTGCAGGTCATCGCCCAGCGCGACGCCCCACCAGCCCATGCCGCCATCATCCTTAGCCTGGAAACCGTGTTCGCGGCGCTGGGCGGCTGGCTGCTGCTGCACGAAACCCTCGGCGGGCGCGGCCTGATCGGTTGCGCGCTCATGTTCGCTGGCATGTTGCTATCGCAACTGAGCTTCAGCCGCGCGACGCTCGCATCGAACGAGTCGGTGGGGATGGCTGAGCCATCGCCGATCGGCGAGGAACGTCGCTAATCGACCGGCGGCTGACATTCGCTCCCATTGCCCGGATCGTCCGCTGGGTGCGCATCCGCCTGGTGAGACTCGCTGGCATCCGGCCCATCACCCTGCCGTTCCTGGTACCAGCACTGGTAACATAGCCGCAGGCCATCCTGGCTCAAGAAGCTGGCCGGTGGCCCAAAGCTGCCACAGAGATCGCATATCAGATAGCTGCTGACCATCGTCGCCTCCACCCTACCCCACCCGAATCCGCCATGAATGCCCTGTCCGCATGGTTCCATCACCTGGCCAATCCAGCCCTCATCGTCGCACTCGGCGCGATTCCGCTCCTGCTGATCGGATTCAGTCTACGCCTGTTGCGCCGTCGCTGGACCAGCCGCCGCAAGGGTGTCGAAGGCGAACAGCAGGTAGCAGCTGCGCTAGCCAAGCTGCGGCGGCCGGTGCTGCACGATATCCTGATTGCCGACGGGCGCGGCGGTCTGACCCAGATCGACCATGTCTTGCGACTACCGGCCGGACTGCTGGCGCTGGAAACCAAACATTACCAGGGCGACATCGACGGTAGGGCGAACGAGCAGAGCTGGACCCAGCATCTGGGCGGACGACGGTTCACCTTCTACAACCCGCTGCGCCAGAACGCCGGCCACGTGCGTGCGCTGCAACGTCTGCTGCCAGAAGTGACCGTGTGGGGTCGGGTGGTATTCACCGAGGCGGCCCGCTTTCCAGACGGCATGCCGGACGGCCTGTCGCGCTCGACCACTCTGGCGGTCGACCTCGCGCCCCTGCTGGCGCTACCGGCCGATGCGCGCGTCGCCAAAGCCTGGCGGCAACTCCGACGCGCCGCCCGCACCGACCGCCAAGCGCGGCGCGCTCATCGCCTGCAACTGCGAACCCGCTACGGCCGCGACCGGCAGGAAACGCTGGCGCTGGGACTACTGGCCGCTGCCGGAGCCTGGATCACGGCGCTGGCAGCCCTGGTACTGTGGCAGCAGGACTGACATGGAGCTGCCGACTGGCTGTGAGCCGCGCTGTCCCGGCTGCGCCCATCGCACGCTGACCGCTACCGCCAGCGAGGCGCAAAAAACCCACTGGTTGCGGCAAGCGCTCGCGCCGTGGGCCGATCGCCTGCTGCCGCTGCGGACGGTCGATCCCAGCGCGCGTTGGAACTATCGGCGCAAGGTCTGTCTATCGGCGCTGTGGGATGAGTCCGCCGGCTGGCGTTTCGGCCTATGGCGACGCGATGAATTGATCCCGATTCCCGATTGCCCGGTGCACGCCGAATCGGTCCGCGCCATGGTGCACTGGCTGATGCAGGTGCTACCGCCTCAGCCGGATTTTCCGCTGGCGTTCTTCGTCCAATCCGGCGCACAAGCCACCCTGATCGTGAAAACCCACCGGGTTCCCGCGCTCGACGGGCTGGATGAAACCCGCCTGGCGGAACTGGCCGCCAATGGACTGGACGGTTTGTGGTTGCACCGGCATCCGGCCGCCGGTCGCCGGCTGTTCGCCCGCAACGGCTGGACCCTGTTGTGGGGGCAGCCGCGTTCGCGGGATGCGCTGGGGCTGGAATACGGCCCGATGGCTTTCCAGCAACAGATTCCCGCACTGTATCGCCAGGCGCTGGATGCGGCGGAGGCGTTTCTGGACCCGGCATCCGGTCACCAGATCGCTGATCTGTACTGCGGCATCGGCGCCAGTCTGCAACGCTGGACTCGGCGCGGGGCACGGGTCATCGGGGTGGAACTCGGCGGCGAAGCGGTAGCGTGCGCTGGCCAGAACGCACCGGATGCCACCATCCTGCGCGGCAAATGCGCCGACCGCCTGCCCCAGCTACAGGAATGGACCACGTCGACCGCCTCTCGCCTGCTCTATCTCAACCCCCCGCGCACCGGCCTGGAACCCGCCGTGCGCGATTGGGCTGCGCGGGAATTTCGCCCGGAACGGCTGGCCTATCTGTCCTGCAGCGCCGGAACGTTGAGCCGCGATCTGGCAGTGCTGACCACCGCCGGCTACCTGGTAGAGGCGCTGATCCCCTACGATTTTTTCCCGCAAACCCACCATGTCGAAACGCTGGCGCTGCTACGGCGCTCGGACTGAATTCCCAATCTCCCGCGATGCTCTACAATTGAGGGCGATGTCAGCCGCCGGCTGGCCACCCATACCCTATTTCGCCATTCGCCCCACCCCACGACGCCACCGATTCCATGCACCCATCCCTGCTTTGCCGGCTGCTCCTGACCGGCTGGCTGCTCTGCCCAAGCTGGGCCATTTCCGCCACTGCCCCCCCGCTTCCACCCTTGGTCCTGCACGACTTCGAGCGCACCGCCAGTCCAACCCCCGGCGTCACCATGCGCCATCAGCTCAGCGACCTGGACAGTCGAGCCGGCCAGATCTGGTACCGCCGGGAACCGGCACCGCGCGCCACCAGTGAGCGCGCCTTGCATCTGTACTACCGCTTCAATCCCGAAACCGACAAAGATCTCGGCTGGCGACTGACCCTACCCGATCTCGACGCTTCGGATTACGATCATTTGGAATTCTGGATTCGCGGCGACGCCAAGCTCGGCTACGCCGATGCGCTGCGGGTCGAGTTCAGGCAGTCGCTGCCCGATGCTCCGCCCGACCTGTTGCGCCAAGGCAGCACGGTCGTGACCGGCATCACCGCCGACTGGCAACGGGTCCAGATTCCGTTGAATCTGATGACCGGCATCGATGACTGGCAGCATCTGCGCCAATTCGGCATCGTGCTGCAACCGCGCCGTTCGCCGATCACGGTCGGGGCCTATTGGCTGGACGATATCGCCTTGATCAAGACCGGCCAACCCGGCCCCAGCATCCACGACCCGGTGATTACCCCGCGCAAGACCGTGCTGGAAACCCAACTCGGCGGCAAGGCGGCACTGCAGCCCTACCTCTTCCACGACCGAACGGCTGGCTGGCCGACCCGTCTGACTGTCCCGCCAACCGAGTTACCCGCCGACGATCGGGCTTTCCTGCAACGACTGGCCCGCGACACCTGGCGGGGATTGGCCGCCCTGAGCGATCGCGATCACGGCCTGCCGTTCGACACCGTGCGGTTCCATGGCGACGTGACCCCTGCACATAGCTGGCTGGGCGACTACACCAACGTCACCAACATCGGCCTATACCTCATCGACATCGTGGCGGCGGCGGAACTGGGCCTGATCGACGCTGCCGAGGCCCAAACCCGGCTCAACCAAACCCTGGACAGCCTGGAACGGCTGGAAACCTGGCGCGGCTTCTACTTCAACTACTACGACACCACCACGCTGGAGCGTACCAGCCATTTCGTATCCTTCGTCGATTCGGCCTGGCTGACCACCGGGCTGATGGTGGTCCGCAACAGCTTCCCCACCCTGACCGAACGCTGTACCCGGCTGATCGACCGGGAGGATTACAGCCTGTTCTATGACCCGGTCGAACAGTTGATGGCCCATGGCTATCACGCCAACCTGCCCTATCGCACCGAGTATTACTACGGATTGCTGTACAGCGAAGCGCGGCTGGGCAGCCTGATCGCCATCGGCAAGGGTGATGTGCCGGTCGAGCACTGGTACCGTATGGTGCGCGCCTTCCCGCGTTCCGCCGACTGGCAGTCGCAATCGCCCAAACATCGGGTCGACAAGATGGTGAACGGTTATGTCTTCCCCGGCGGTTATTACACGTGGAAGGGCTACCAGTTCGTGCCGTCCTGGGGCGGAGCCATGTTCGAGGCGCTGATGCCGACCCTGGTACTGGACGAGCAGCGCTACGCCCCGGCCAGCCTGGGCCAGAACGGGCAGGTGCACACCGCAATCCAGCGCCGTTTCGCGCTGGAGCATCTGGGCTATCCGGTGTGGGGTCTGTCGCCGAGCTCGACCCCCGCCAGCGACGACTACAGCGAATACGGCGCGCGGTTGCTCGGCGCGCGCGGTTACGCTGCCGGCGCAGTCACTCCCCATGCAGCGGCACTGGCCCTGCTGGTCGATCCAGCCGCCGCCACCGCCAACCTGCGCCAGCTGGTGGAACGCTACCCGGTCTACGGCGATTTCGGCTTCTACGACGCCGTAGCACCGCGCGGCGGGCAGGTAGCGTACAACTATCTGGCGCTGGATCAGAGCATGATCCTGATCGCGCTGGCTGATTATCTGCGCGATGGGGTCATCCAGCGCTATTTCGCCGCCGATCCGATCATGCAGCGGGTCTTGCCGCTGTTGGGCACGGAACGGTTCTTCGACTGACGGATGAGCCATGGCCAGCGTCGACTTCGAGCATATCGACAAGATCTATCCGGGTGGAGCCCAAGCTGTCGCCGACTTCAACTTGGCCATCGCCAACGGCGAGGTCCTGGCGCTGGTCGGCCCCTCTGGCTGCGGCAAATCCACCCTGTTGCGCCTGCTGGCCGGCCTGGAAACGGCGACCGGCGGCATCCTGCGCATCGATGGCCAACGGGTCAACGAGCTGTCGCCGCAGCAGCGCAATATCGCGATGGTCTTTCAGGATTACGCCCTGTATCCGCACATGACGGTGCGGCGCAACCTGGAATTCCCCTTGCGGATGCGCAACCTGCCCCGCGCCGACATCGAACGACAACTGACCTGGGCGGTGGAACTGCTGGGGCTGGGCGAATTGCTCGATCGCCTGCCGAAGCAACTGTCCGGCGGCCAACGCCAACGGGTGGCGATGGGCCGGGCGCTGGTCCGGCAACCGAGCGTGTTTCTCATGGACGAACCGCTGTCGAATCTGGACGCCAAGTTGCGGGTGCAGATCCGCGCCGAACTGGGCGAGCTGCTGGACCGGCTGGGCGCGACGACGCTCTATGTGACCCACGATCAAGCCGAGGCGATGACCCTGGGCGATCGGGTGGCGGTGCTCGATCGCGGCCGGCTGCAACAGGTCGCGCCGCCGCAACAACTGTACGAGCGGCCAGCCAACGTATTCGTGGCCGGCTTCATCGGCAACCCACCGATGAACCTGTTGCCGGTGCAGTTGAACGCCGCCCGCGATGGCGGACTGCAACTACGATTGGGCGAGCAGAGCTGGCCGCTGGTCTTACCCGCCATCACTGCGGAATACTGGCGGGCCTGGCTCGATCGACCGCTGACCGCTGGCATTCGGCCCGAGCATCTGACGCTCGCCATGGATGAGGCCGGTTTACTGGCGACGGTCGGCGATGCCGAGTATCTGGGCCACGAGACGCTGCTGCATGTCCGGATCGTCGGCCTGGAGACATCCAGCCCGTCGTTGACCCTGCGACTGCCGGGCCTGCGGCGCTTCCAGCGCAGCGACAGCGTGCGTCTGGCTCTGGATGGCGCACAATTGCATCTGTTCGATCCCGACGGGCTGGCGTTGACGCGCGGCCCGGATCAGCAGACGACTACACAAAACGCAACGTAACCGACCTAAAGTAAGCGTTTATGCCCGATTCATCCCCTTTTCCCACCGATTTCCTCTGGGGCGCAGCCACCTCGGCCTACCAGATCGAAGGTTCGCCGCTGGCGGACGGCGCGGGTCCCAGCATTTGGCACGAGTTCGCCCATACCCCAAGCCGGGTTCGCAACGGCGACACCGGCGATGTGGCCTGCGACCATTACCACCGCTACCGGGACGATGTAGCGCTGATGGCTGAGCTGGGCCTGAACGCCTATCGCTTCAGCGTGTCCTGGAGCCGCGTGCTGCCGACCGGGCGCGGCCCGCTCAATCCGCGCGGGCTCGATTTCTACCAGCGGCTGGTCGACGCCCTGCTGGAACGGGGCATCGAACCGATGCTCACGCTCTACCACTGGGATCTGCCGGCGGCGTTGGACCGGCTGGGCGGCTGGCTGAATCCGGACAGCGCTCACTGGTTCGCCGACTACGCCCAAGTGCTGTTCCGGGCGCTGGACGATCGGGTCAAACTGTGGGTGACCTTGAACGAACCCTGGGTGGTGGTGGATGGCGGCTACCTGCATGGCGTGCTGGCTCCCGGTCAGCGCAATCCCTATGCCGCACCGCTCGCCGCCCATCAACTGCTGCGCGCCCACGCCGCCGCCACTCAATGTTACCGGGCCGAGGGCCGCCACCAGATCGGACTGGTGGTCAACCTGGAACCCAAGTACCCCGCCACGGAAACGGTCGCCGATCTCGACGCCACCATGCGAGCCGACGCCTACTGGAACCGCTACTATCTCGATCCGGTGTTCCTGGGCGGCTATCCGCCGGAACTGGCGGATATCTTCGGCCCGGCCTGGCCGGATTTCACTGCAGATGATCTCGACGCCTTGCGCCAGCCGCCGGATTTTCTCGGCATCAATTACTACAGCCGACAAGTGGTGCGCCACGATCCCAGCGACTGGCCGCTGGCCACTGCGCGGGTCCGCCAGCCACGGAACACCCACACCACCCTGGACTGGGAGGTCTATCCTCAGGGATTGACCGATATCCTGGAGTGGGTCGCCAGCCGCTATGGCCCGCTACCGCTGTACATCACCGAAAACGGCGCGGCGTTCTACGATCCGCCGCAGGCCGAGGGCCCGATCGCCGATCCTCTCCGACAGCGTTATTTGCACGATCACTTGCGCGCGGCGCTGGCGGCCCTGCGCCAGGGCGTCGATCTACGCGGCTATTTCGCCTGGTCGTTGCTGGACAATTTCGAATGGGGGCATGGCTTCACACCGCGCTTCGGCCTGATTCACGTCGACTACGCCACCCAGCAACGGACCTGCAAGGCCAGCGCCCGGTTCTACGCCGAGGTGATTCGCAGTCACGGGTCTCATCTAGTCGATGTGTAGATTGTGCAGATAAACAGAAGAATGCGGCCATGGGCGTCGCTGGCGATGGCCAGGGTTCGCCGGAGCCGATGGCGCGTCAACGTTACGCGCCAAGACCACCACCAAACAGCTGTCAGTGAGGATCGTCGATGGAGACCGCAACAATCGCCCAACTCCATATGCGGGCTTATCAAGAATGGCAGGAAATCGTCGAACTCGACCTGCACAACTCCGAGGACATCGTATACGGGATCATGCCGCTGCTATCCGAAGCCCTAAGCCGGGACCCCGACCATTTACCTTCGTTGGACTTGATGAGCGACATGCTGCTGGAAATCAACGCCTGGGAAGAGGCATTCGAGTTCATGGAAAAGATGTTCAGTCTGGCGCAGGACGACCCCGACTATCGGCCCAAGCTGGCGCTGCTCAACAGCGACCCAAAGACTCGTCGCCACGCCATTCGGGCCTATCTGCATCGGAAACGGCTGCAACTGAACCGCAACCCGGCCTGATCAGCTGCTCAGTTGCCACCCGCCCTGGCACAGGAACCACAGCGCATAGGCCAGCAATGCCCATCCAAGCCCACGCATCAGGTTGACGTAGCCCCGGCTGCGCAAGACGGCGCGGGCACGATCCAGCGCAATCGCCAGCGCCGCTTTCGAGCCCACCAGCAGGGCATAGAAGGCCGCGACGAAGGCGACAGCGGCCAGCCCGCTTTCCCGCCAGGCCGCCAGCACGGTCGGCGCACCGACCGTCAGCCAGAACAGATAGGGGCTGGGATTGAGAAAATTGGCGATCACCCCGCGCCACAGCGAGTCGGCCGGATCGGTCAACTGCAATTCCGCCCCGCGAAAACGCACGCCCTGCCAGCCGAGCCAGGCCAGATACAACCCACCGCCAAGCTGAATCACGGCCAGCGGCCCGTCTTGACCGGCCAGCGGCTGCAGCAACCCCACCGTGATCAGCACGATCGGCAGGTCGGTCAACAGCGGCGCCAGCGCCACCCCGATGCCGGCGCGCGCGCCATGACGCAAGGTTTCGTTGGCGACCAGGGTCAACAGCGGCCCCGGCGCCAACCCACCGCTCAACCCCAGTAAGGCGCCGGTCAGCAGAAAGGCGAGCGATGCAGTCAACCCGGTCTGACCGTCGCTTTCAGAGTGGCACGCAATTGCCGGTAACTGTCCAGTCGGCGCGGTGCGACTTCGCCCCGCTCCACCGCCTCGCGCAAGGCGCAATCCGGTTCGCTCTGGTGCAGGCAGTCGGAAAACCGGCACCGACCGAGATAGGGAGCCAATTCCGGAAAACCTCGATCCAAATCGTGCGGGTGAATTTCGCCCAATTCGAAACTGCGCACGCCGGGAGTGTCGATCAGGTCGCCGCCATCCGGCAGATGATACAGGGTGCTGGCGCTGGTGGTGTGTGCGCCGTGCCCGGTGGCCGCCGACAGGGCCTGGATCCGGATCTCGCGGTCCGGCAGCAGCGCCTTGATCAGGGACGACTTGCCCACCCCCGATTGCCCGACCAGCAGGGCGGTGTGCCCGCACAGCCAGGCGCGCAGGGCATCCAGGCCGTAGCGGGTGCGACTGCTGGCCGTCAACAGCGGATACCCGAGTCGGCGATAGCCGTCCAGTCGCGCGGTCAGCGCTGCCGCCGCCGCCGGATCCAGCAGGTCGGTCTTGTTCAAGACCAGCAGGCCCTGTACGCCGATGGTAGCGATCGCCACCAGATAACGATCGATCAGCGCCTCGCTCGGCTCCGGCTCCGGGGCGATGATCACGGCCACCGCATCCAGATTGGCGGCCACCGGGCGCGGCTGGCCGTAGTAGTCGAGACGGGTCAACAGCGAGCGGCGTTCGTCGACCGCCGTCACCACGCCTTCCGTCGGCCCTGACGCCTGCCAGATCACCTGGTCGCCACAGGCCAGCCGCCCCAGATTTTGTCGCACCCGGCAGCGATGCAGTTGGCCGCTGGCATCCTCGACGATCAGGCTCGCGCCATGGTTGGTGATCGCCAGCCCGGTTTGCGCCGCCCCCAGCCGCGCCTCATCGGCCGGCGGTGGGCTCTGCTCGACCTGCTGGCGACGGCGATCCTGCAAGCGCTGAATGCGCGCCTGCTGGCGCTGGGTCAAGCGCCGACCGGCCATGATCCCTCGCTGCGCTGGCTGTAGCCCGTCACTAAACCGAACAGTTGACCGAAAGTCAGCGTAAACTGATAGCATTCGGCGTCATCGGCCACTGGCCTCATCACTTTTTCCCCTTGCCTGCGAACCGCCAACACCTCATGTCCCCCGATAATCTGATCTGGATCGATTTGGAAATGACCGGCCTGGACTCCCGGACCGATCGCATCATCGAAATCGCCACCATCGTCACCGACAGCCAATTGAATGTCCTGGCCGAAGGTCCGGTGCTGGCCATCCACCAGAGCGATACCGTGCTGGCGGCGATGGACGACTGGAACCGCAAACAGCACGGCGAATCCGGGCTGGTAGCGCGAGTGCGCGCCAGCGACCTGGACGACCGCACGGCCGAAACGCAGACTCTGGCGTTTCTGCACCAGTATGTACCGAAGGGCCAGTCGCCGATGTGCGGCAACAGCATCTGTCAGGATCGGCGCTTCCTGGCCCGCCTGATGCCGGAGCTGGAGGCGTACTTCCACTATCGCAACCTGGACGTCAGCACCCTCAAGGAACTGGCCCGCCGCTGGTATCCGGGCCAGGGCAAGAGCTTCAGCAAGACCTCTACCCATCTGGCGCTGCAGGATATTCGCGATTCCATCGAGGAGCTGCGTTTCTACCGGGAGCGCCTGTTCGTGCCAGTGACGGCCGGCGCTCGCTAGCCTGCAGCCGGCCCGCTCCATCCGTTCACCGTTCGATCGGCATCTGGGGATCGTTGCCCCATTCCGACCAGGCCCCGGCATAGCCGCGCACCCGTGGATAGCCAAGGCAGCGCAGCACCCAGTAGGTATGCGCCGAACGGTGGTGCGTCTGGCAATAGACCACCACTTCCTTGTCCGGGGTCACGCCGCGGGTTTCGAGCATGGCCCGCAGCGTCGGCTCGGGCTGCAGCCGCAGCTGTCGCAGCGGATCCATGACATCGGTCCAGTTCAGATTGACCGCGCCGGGAATATGGCCACCACGGGCGGCGCGCACGTCCATCCCGGCGTATTCGGCCGGCGTACGGGCATCGAGCAGCGCCAGATCGGGCCGGCCCAGTTGTGCCAGCAGCCAGTTCTTTTCGGCCAGCGCTGCGGGATTGCCCAGCCGGGCCTGATAGGCGCTGGGCGACGCCGAACGCGATCGGGTCTCGAACGGTCCGACGCTCTCCCAGCTGTAGCGACCGCCATCGAGCAGCGACAACCGCTCATGGCCGAGCACCGCCAGGGTCCATAGCAACCGGGCCGCGCGGCCGTTGCCTTCGTTGTCGTAGGCGACCACCTGCCGCTCGGCTGTCAGCCCCAGACTCGACAACAATTCGCTCAAACGCGCCAGGGTCGGCAGCAGACCCATCGCCGGAGGAACGGGCCGGATCAACTCAGCGTAGCCCAGCGAGACCGCGCCGGGAATATGACCGGCGACGTAGCTGAGCGGATCGGACAGATCCACGACCAGGATCTGGGGATCGTCAAGACAAGCCTGGAGCTGCTCCGGCTCGATCAGCAGCGGCAAAGGGGGTGCGGTAGGCATGCGGCAAACTCCCAGGGTCAGCGGCGGCATTTGTCCAAAAAGCCCGGCGATGCCGGGCTTTTTGAGGCATGGTTTTTCACATGTTCGGATAATTCGGCCCATCTCCGCCCTGCGGCGTCACCCAGTTGATGTTCTGGGTGGGATCCTTGATGTCGCAGGTCTTGCAATGCACGCAGTTCTGGGCGTTGATCTGCAGGCGCGGATGGCTGCCATCGACATCCCGTACGATCTCATAAACCCCAGCCGGGCAATAGCGCTGTTCCGGCGCATCGTACAGGGGCAGGTTGATCCGGACCGGAACGGTCGGGTCCTTCAGCGTCAGATGGCAGGGCTGATCTTCCTCATGATTGGTGTTGGAGATGAACACCGAGGACAGCCGATCGAAACTGATCACGCCATCCGGCTTGGGATAGTCGATCCGCGAACACTCGCTGGCCTTCTTCAGTTTGGCGTGATCGGGCTTGTGATGGAGCGTCCAGGGCGCCTTGCCCCGGAACAGGTAGGTATCCAGCGCCGAATAGGCGATCGCCGCCCACAGGCCCCAGCTGAACGACGGCTTGATGTTGCGCACCCGATAGAGCTCGTCCCACAGCCAGCTTTGCTGTACCAGCTCGGGATATTCGGTGATCTCGTCGGCGCTGCGCTCGGCCTTGACTGCCGCGAATACCGCATCTGCTCCCAGGATCCCGGACTTCATCGCGGTATGCGTGCCCTTGATCTTGGGCATGTTGAGAAAGCCAGCCGTATCGCCGATCAGCATCCCACCGGGGAAGATCAGCTTGGGCAGCGACTGGACACCACCGGCCGAGATGGCGCGCGCACCATAGGCGATGCGCCGACCGCCTTCAAAAGTCGGGCGAATGTCGGGATGGGTCTTGAAGCGCTGGAATTCCTCGAACGGCGACAAGTGGGGATTGGCATAACCCAGTCCGACCACGAAGCCGACCGCGACCTGATTGCCTTCCAGGTGATAGAGGAAGGAGCCGCCGTAGGTGCTGGGATCCAGCGGCCAGCCGACGGTATGAACGATCTTGCCCGCCTGGTGCTTGGCCGGGTCGATTTCCCACAGTTCCTTGATGCCGATGCCGTAGGTTTGCGGGTCCACGCCCTCGCGCAGCTTGAAGCGCTCGAACAGGGTCTTGGTCAGCGAGCCGCGGCAACCCTCGGCGAACAGGGTGTAGCGGGCGCGCAGCTCCATGCCCGGCGTGAACTGGTCGGTCGGCTGGCCGTCGCGGCCGACGCCCATGTCGCCGGTGGCCACCCCAGCCACCGCGCCATCGTCGTCATACAGCACTTCGGCGGCGGCGAAACCGGGGTAGATCTCCACACCCAGCTCTTCGGCCTGAGTCGCCAACCAGCGGCACAGGTTACCCAGGCTGATGATGTAGTTGCCGTGATTGTTCATCTGCGGCGGGGTGGGCAGGCGGTACGAGGTTTCGCGGGTCAGTAACAGGAAGTTGTCGTCCGTCGCCAGGGTATTCAGCGGCGCGCCCCGTTCCTGCCAATCCGGGATCAGTTCGTCCAGAGCCCGCGTTTCCACCACCGCGCCGGACAGGATGTGTGCACCTACTTCAGATCCCTTCTCGATGACACAAACGTTCACCTCGTGATCGTTTTCCGCCGCCAGTTGTTTCAGACGAATGGCCGCCGACAGGCCGGATGGACCGGCGCCGACGATGACCACGTCATATTCCATACTTTCGCGTTCCACCGAGCACTCCTTCGTTTCGTTATTTTCAGGTTTGCAAGAATTACGGGTGACACCAATGTGTCTCCGTAGATTTTTAGATATAGCTCAACGTGTTATATCTGAATATTCTAGAGAGAGGCGCCGTGGCCGGGCTAGCCCGAATCGGCTATGGTCCTCCGGCGCAGCCGCGCCAATTAAAGACAATTTCTAGGGAAAATGCATCCTGATTTATCCCCGTACACCGAGACCGATGCCCAAGGTTCCGGTCGGCGAGCTGCCACAGGTCACTACGACTTCAATAGGGCCGCACACCGAACAGATAGGGATGCAGCAGCAGCAACAGCGCGAACAGCCCCACGCCCCAGCCGACCGGCCGGCGCAGCTCGGACCATACCAAGGTCTGCCGACCGCGCAGAATGGCCGCAAACGGCAGATAGGAAGTGACGGCGGCGAAACGTTGCCAGCGCTCGCCGTGGGCGATGCGCATCCGATCATCGAGGTGCAGCGACCCCAGCACCGCCGTCAGCAGAAAACTGCCGAAGAACAGCAGTGACGCCAAATCGCCATTGACCAGCAGATGCACCGCCGCCCATAGCGCAATGCCCCACATCATCGGATGACGGGTGATGCGCAACACACCCCGAGCCGGATCCGGCCGATCGAGCGCGTTTTCCATGCCCGTCACCGACGGATTGGGCGCGATGATCCCACCAGCGATCAAGGTCAAGGCCACTGGCATCACCAGCAACGGCAGATGGCGCGCCCCGAGACCCAGCCACCAGAGCTGGACCGTATGAGCAGCCTTGGCATAGGCGACGATCATCGCCGCCAGCGTCAGCAACGCGACCAGCGTGTAGAAACCGAGGAACCCTTTTTCCCCCAGAAAGTCGACCAGGCGACCGCGCGCCTGGCGGCTGGACAGACCGAGGTGGCTGACACAAAAGGCGACGCCGGCGATCCCGGTGACGACGAGCGCGGTATCCATGATGGCATCTCCATCGGAAGCGAGATCGGTACTGTAGGCACTGACAAGTAGACGATCAAGCCGGGCTTCGACCGATCGAACGACACGGCGTCTTCGCGGCAACATCGTCTATGCTAAACCATCAGACCGCATCGATTTTTCCGCGTTCGGCTTGTCCTACCGGGGAATTTCGGTTAATTCTTGCAGGCGAATGCTCGCTGGCGTCAGCTTTCACCCGCATCACCCCACATTAAGGAGAGAGGAGTCGCATCATGAATACGATCAGCCGTAATGTTCTGAGTGCCGCCGTCGGCGCGATTATCCTGGGTTTGGGCAGTTTGGCGCAGGCCGAGGACACCATCAAGATCGCCGTGGCCGGCCCGATCACCGGTCCAGTCGCCCAGTACGGCGACATGCAGATGATCGGCGCCAAGATGGCAGTCGAACAGATCAACGCCAAGGGCGGCGTGAACGGCAAAAAACTGGAAGCGGTTCTGATGGACGATGTGTGCGAACCCAAGCAGGCGGTCGCCGTCGCCAATCAGATCGTCAACCAGAAGATCAAGTATGTGGTCGGCCACCTCTGCTCCGGATCGACCCAGCCGGCCTCCAAGCTGTACGAGGACGAAGGCATCCTGATGATCACCCCGGCCGCCACCAATCCGGCCATCACCCAGCAGGGCTATAAGATGGTGTTCCGCACCATCGGCACCGACGACCAGCAAGGTCCGACCGCCGGCAAGTACATCGCCGAGAAGATCAAACCCAAGAAGCTGGCGATCATCCACGACAAGCAGCAATACGGCGAAGGCATCGCCAAGGAAGTCGACAAGACCGTCAAGGCCGCCGGCATCACCCCGGTGCTGTTCGAAGGCGTCAACAAGGGCCAGACCGACTTCTCCGCCCTGATCACCAAGATGAAGAGCGAAGGCGTCGACTTCGTCTACTACGGCGGCTATCACCCCGAGCTGGGCCTGCTGCTGCGGCAGTCGCGCGAACAGGGCTTCGACGCCAAGTACATGGGTCCGGAAGGGGTCGGCAACAAGGACATCAGCGCCATCGCCGGTCCGGCCTCCGAAGGCTTGCTGGTCACCCTGCCCGCCGATTTCAGCACCGATCCGGCCAACGCCGATCTGGTCAAGGCGTTCAAGGCCAAGAACGAAGACCCGACCGGTCCGTTCGTGATGCCGGCCTACGCCGGGGTGGAGATCATCGCCGACGCTATCAAGGGCGCCAAAACCGAAGATCCGGCCAAGTTGGCTGGCTACATCCACAAGAACAGCTTCCAGACTCCGATCGGCAAGGTCGCGTTCAAGGACAATGGCGATCTGAAGGAATTCCAGTTCGTCATCTTCACTTGGCACGCCGACGCTACCAAGACGCCGGTCAAGTAAGTCAGGCCACCGGGGCGAGGTTCACATCCTCGCCCTTCGGTTTTCATGGCGCTCCATTGCCCGCGCCCGATCCCAGCCTTCAGAATGCGGTGGCCATGTCCGGTTCGTTTTCCATCCTCGAATTCATCCAGCAGATCATCAATGGCCTGACCCTGGGCAGCATCTACGCCCTGATCGCCATTGGCTACACCATGGTGTACGGCATCATCGGCATGATCAATTTCGCGCACGGCGAGATTTACATGATCAGCGCCTATATCGGCCTGCTCACCATCACCGCCCTCACCGTGCAATTCGGAATCGAGAGCGTTCCCCTGATCCTGCTAGCGACCCTGTTCGTCAGCATCGCCATCACCAGCGCCTATGGCTGGACCATCGAACGCGTCGCCTATCGGCCGTTGCGCAGCCAGTCGCGGCTGATTCCGCTGATCTCGGCCATCGGCATGTCGATCTTCCTGCAAAACTACGTGCAGATCGGCCAGGGCGCGCGCGATCTGTCGATGCAGCCGCTGATCACCGGCGGCTGGCGCTTCGGCCCCGACGGTGGCTTCCAGGTCTACCTGTCCTATATGCAGGTGTTGATCGCGACCGCGACCGTGATCTTCATGACCGCCCTGACCCTGTTCATCACCCGCTCGCGCCTGGGCCGGGCCTGCCGGGCTTGCTCGCAGGATCTGACCATGACCAACCTGCTCGGCATCGATACCAACCGGGTGATCTCGCTGACCTTCGTGCTGGGTGCGGGCCTGGCGGCGGTCGCCGGCGTCCTGATCAGCCTGTACATCGGCAAGATCAACCCTTTCATCGGCTTCGAAGCTGGCATCAAGGCTTTCACTGCCGCCGTGCTGGGCGGCATCGGCAGCATTCCCGGCGCCATGCTGGGCGGCGTCGTTCTGGGGCTGGCGGAAAGCTTCTCCTCCGCCTACCTGCGCACCGAGTACAAGGATGTGGTGGCCTTCGGCCTGCTGGTGCTGGTCCTGCTGTTCCGCCCGACCGGACTGCTGGGCAAGCCCGAGATCGAGAAGGTATAGGCCATGCCCAGGAACCTGCTCGAAGCGGTGCTGGTCGCCCTGTTGGCCGGGCTGCTCACCGTGCCGATTCTCGGCATCCATATTCAAGTCGACGGGATCAAGGTGTCCCTGCAGGGCAACGCCATGCCGGTCCTGGCGATCATGGCCGTGGTGTTTGCGGCCCGGCTATTCCAGGTTCCGCAGAAAGCGGCGACCGGCATGGCCTACCTCAGCCAGCGACTGCCCCGCCCGCCCCGCCTGGCGGCCAGCTATCGCCCAGTTCTGATCGGCCTGGTGATCGTCGTAGCGATCGTCTGGCCTTTCACCGCCTCGCGCAGCGCGATCGACATCGCCACCCTGGCGCTGATCTACGTCATGCTCGGTCTGGGCCTGAACGTGGTCGTGGGTTTCGCCGGCCTGCTGGATCTGGGCTATGTGGCGTTCTATGCGGTCGGCGCGTACGGTTACGCCCTGCTGTCGATGCATTGGGGGCTGTCGTTCTGGGCATGCCTGCCGCTGTGCGTGCTCATGGCGGCGGCGACCGGCTGCTTGCTGGGATTCCCGGTCCTGCGGCTGCGCGGCGACTATCTGGCCATCGTCACCCTGGGCTTTGGCGAGATCATTCGCCTGTTGCTGAACAATCTGAACGCCTTGACCGGCGGCCCGGACGGCATCGGCAACATCGCCAAGCCCACCCTGTTTGGCCTGGAATTCGCCCGCGAGCCCAGCACCGAAGGCGGCGTCACCTTCCACCAGTTCTTCGGTCTCGATTATCACAGCATCGACACCCTGATCTTTCTCTATCTGGTGGCGCTGGGCATGGCTCTGCTGATCCTCTACGTCATCAATCGCCTGATCCGCATGCCGATCGGGCGGGCCTGGGAAGCGCTGCGCGAAGACGAGATCGCCTGCCGTTCGCTGGGTCTGAACCCGACCACCATCAAGCTTTCCGCCTTCGGCTTCGGCGCGTCGACCGCCGGCTTCGCCGGGGCCTTCTTCGCTGCTCGCCAAGGCTTCATCAATCCCGAATCCTTTACCTTCATCGAATCGGCCATCGTGCTGGCCATCGTGGTGCTGGGCGGCATGGGCTCGCAACTGGGGGTGATCCTGGCCGCCATCGCCCTGACGGCGCTGCCCGAAATCGCCCGCCAGTTCGCCGAATACCGCATGCTGATCTTCGGCCTGGTGCTGGTGTTGATGATGATCTGGCGACCGCAGGGGCTAGTCCCGGCCAGCCGCCCCCGGCTGGAGCTGCCGGAACGCGCGGAGACTGCGCCATGAGCCTCGAATCGAATCCGGCAGCCACCGCCGAAACCACATCCACGCCTTCCGCCCTGCTGGAGGTGCGCCAGCTCAGTATGCGCTTCGGCGGCTTGCTGGCGGTGGACGGAGTCAGTTTCGACATGCGCCCCGGCCAAATCTTCGCCATCATCGGCCCCAACGGGGCGGGCAAGACCACCGTATTCAACTGCATCGGCGGCTTCTACCGGCCAACCTCCGGCACCGTGCTGCTGGACGGCCAGCCGATCCACGGTCTGCCCAGCCACCGCATCGCCCGACAGGGGCTGGTGCGCACCTTCCAGAACCTGCGCCTGTTCAGAACCATGACCGTGGTCGAGAACCTGTTGATCTCGCAGCATACTCAACTGGAAACGCGCCTGCTGTCTGGCCTGTTCAAAACCCCGAAATATCGCCGCACCGAGACGGAGGCGCTGGAACGAGCGGTCTTCTGGCTGGAGAAGGTCGGTCTGCTGCATCTGGCCAACCGCGAAGCTGGCAATCTGGCCTATGGCCAGCAGCGCCGACTGGAAATCGCCCGCTGCATGATCACCCATCCCAAACTGCTGTTGCTGGACGAACCCGCCGCCGGTCTCAATCCGCAGGAAACCCGCGACCTGGACCGGCTGATCAACGCGCTGCGCTCGGAGCATCAGGTTGCGGTGCTCTTGATCGAACACGACATGAGCCTGGTCATGGGCATCTCGGACGACATCCTAGTCATGGAATACGGCCGGCCCATCGCCACCGGGACACCGGCCGAAATCCAGCGCAACCCGCGTGTCATCAAAGCTTATCTGGGAGAGGAGTGAGATGCTGAAGCTGGAAAACGTCCACACCTTCTACGGCCAGATCGAAGCGCTCAAGGGCGTGTCGCTGGCGGTGCATCCCGGCGAGATCGTCACCCTGATCGGCGCCAACGGCGCGGGCAAAAGCACCCTGCTGCTGACCATCTGCGGCACACCGCAGGCCAGCCAGGGCGCGATCCTGTTCGAGGGCCAGGACATCACCCACAAGCCCACCCACGTCATCATGCAATGCGGACTGGCGCTGGTACCGGAAGGACGGCGGATCTTCCCCAGCCTGACCGTGCAAGAAAACCTGCAGATGGGGGGATTCTTCGCCGACAAGGCGCGGCTGGAAACCGATCTGGAGCGGGTGTTCACCCTGTTTCCGCGCCTCAAGGAGCGCCACGCCCAGCGCGGCGGCACGCTGTCCGGCGGCGAACAGCAAATGCTGGCCATCGGCCGGGCGCTGATGAGCCGGCCCAGCCTGTTACTGCTGGACGAGCCCTCGCTGGGACTGGCTCCGATCATCATCGCGCAGATCTTCCAGATCCTGAAGGAAATCCGTGAGGAAGGCGTCACCATCTTCCTGGTCGAACAGAACGCTCACCGCGCCCTGCAGCTGGCCGACCGGGGCTATGTGCTGGAAAACGGCCGACTGGTGCTGGCCGACACTGGCCCCAACCTGCTGGCCAACGATCAGGTCAGAAAAGCCTACCTGGGCGGTTAGCCCACCCCACCGGTTTGCGCGCCTTCGAGCTATATCCGGAGAGGATCGAAGGCGCGCAAACCGCTCGATGGATTCGGACGAGATCAGGCGATCTCATCGAGCACCGCACGGATGCGCTCGCCAATCTCTTCGATGCTGCCCGTGCCCTTGATGGTGCGCAGTAGCCCCTTCCTCGTGTAATAGTCGATCAAGGGCGCGGTCTTCTCCTCGTAGACCCGCAAGCGGTTATGGATGGTTTCCTCGTTGTCGTCCGCTCGACCCCGCCCCAGCAACCGCTTGACGATCTCCTCGTAGCGCACCTCGAAGAACAACACCACATCGAGCGGCTGGTTGATCTTGGCCAGCAGCTTGTCCAAAGCCTCGGCCTGGGCCAGGTCGCGCGGGAAGCCGTCCATCATGAAGCCCTTGGGATGGGTCCTGGCCAGGGCCTGCAAGCCGTTCTCGATCATGCCCAGCACGATGTCGAACGGCACCAGCTCGCCGGCCTCCATGAAGGGCTTGGCCCGCTGACCCAAGGCGGTGTCGGCGGCGACCTCGGCGCGCAACAGATCGCCGGTGGCGACGGTGATGACGCCGTAACGCTGAATGATGGCATCGGTTTGAGTGCCTTTGCCGGATCCGGGAGCGCCTAGCAACACGATTCTCATGATGATTTCACTCCGTGATTATATTTTGGGAAAAATGACGAACTTCCATCGTAAAATTCGCGCGAGGCCAAACCCCGTCGGTCGCGCATCCCGTGTTTGGCGGGTACGCGACGCGGCTGTCAAGCGTTTGGCCTTGGTTGTAGTATAAGCACTCATCTCATTCATCAACCGCCAAAGGTCACTATCATGATTCTGGATAGAGTGGACGCCGGTAAGAACCTCCCCGAAGAGTTCAACGTCATTATCGAGATTCCGGCGCATTCGGACCCTGTGAAGTACGAAGTGGACAAGGAGACCGGCGCGCTGTTCGTGGATCGCTTCATGAACGCCGCGATGCATTACCCCTGCAATTACGGCTATATCCCCCATACCCTGTGCGAAGACGGCGATCCGTTGGACGTGCTGGTCGTCACCCCTCTGCCGGTCATCAGCGGCTGCGTGGTGCGCGCCCGCCCCATGGGGGTATTGAAAATGACCGACGAATCTGGCGGCGACGCTAAAATCCTGGCCGTGCCGATCAAGAAGGAATGCGCCCAATTCGATTACATCGAATCGTATGAGCAGATGTCCAAGACCTTGATTGCCCGGATCGCTCATTTCTTTCAACATTACAAAGATCTGGACTCCGGCAAGTGGGTCAAGATCGACGGTTGGGGAACCCCGGACGAAGCCCGAGCCGAAATCCTGCTTAGCGTAGAACGCTATAACCAGAGCAAGTAACCCCGAATCGGGCGGGGCCCGGCCGGGTCGCGCCCTGTGTCTCATCCGCCAGCGCCGCACGCTTTGTCCTCTGCGGCGCGGCTGCTTCCGCCGCTCTCCAGGTCGGGAATTTCGCGCATCGAGACCGCTTCGCAAGATTGCCTAAACGCCAGCATCGCCTATTCTTTAGGACAAGCATCGCCAACGGAACGGAATGGCCACTCGATAAACAAGAATCCCAGCCTCGATAATCAAAGTCATAACGAGGAGAAACCCATGCGATCCATTTATTCAAACCCCGGAGGATTTGCGTCATGGCGGCGGTAGGATTGATCATTGCTTTGCTTTGCGCCATCGGCGCGCTCGTCTACGGTGTCAAATCGGTCAACTGGGTGCTGTCTCAGGACGCCGGTAACCCGCGCATGCAGGAAATCGCCGCCGCTGTTCAGGAGGGTGCCCGCGCCTATCTGAACCGGCAATACACCACGATCGCCATCGTCGGCGTGGTGGTCGGCGTCATCATTCTATTCACTCTCGGCCCGTTGTCGGCCATCGGCTTCGTGATCGGCGCGGTCTGTTCGGGCGTCGCCGGTTACATCGGCATGTACGTGTCGGTGCGCGCCAATGTCCGCACCGCCCAAGCCGCCCACAGCGGACTGAACGCCGCCCTGGAAGTCGCCTTCCGCGGCGGCGCCATCACCGGGATGCTGGTGGTCGGCCTCGGCCTGCTCGGCGTGACCGGCTACTATGCCGTGCTCTACGTCATCCAGGGTGCCGTGCCCGATCTCGGCCCGCTGGTCGGGCTGGCCTTCGGCAGCTCGCTGATCTCGATTTTCGCCCGTCTCGGCGGCGGCATTTTCACCAAGGGCGCGGATGTCGGCGCCGATCTGGTCGGCAAGGTCGAAGCCGGCATCCCCGAGGACGATCCGCGCAATCCGGCGGTCATCGCCGACAATGTCGGCGACAACGTCGGCGACTGCGCTGGCATGGCCGCCGACCTGTTCGAAACCTATGCGGTCACCATCATCGCCACCATGCTGGTGGGCAGCCTGACCTTCGCCGGCGACCTGCTGCCGAACGCCGTCGCTCTGCCGCTGTTGATGGGCGGCGTGTCGATCATCGCCTCGATCATCGGCTGCGGCTTCGTCAAGGCCCGCGAAGGCGAGAAGATCATGAACGCGTTGTATCGCGGTCTGGCCGTGGCGGGCGGCATTTCCGCCATCGCCTTCCTGCCCGTGATCTGGGGGCTGATGGGAAGCCAGCACATCTGGGGGCTGTGGGGTTCGGCCCTGGTCGGCTTGGGTCTGACCGCCGCCATGGTGGTCGTCACCGAGTACTACACCGCCACGGAATACAGTCCGGTGCAAAAGCTGGCCGAAGCCTGCACCACCGGCCATGCCACCAACATCATCGCTGGCCTGGCGGTCTCGATGAAGGCCACGGCCCTACCCGTCATCGCGGTCTGCATCAGCATCGGCCTGGCCCACACCTGGGCGGGACTCTATGGCATCGCCATCGCCGCCACCTCCATGTTGTCGATGGCCGGCATCATCGTCGCCCTGGACGCCTATGGCCCGATCACCGACAACGCCGGCGGCATCGCCGAAATGGCGGAAATGGATGACAAGATTCGCGGTATCACCGATCCGCTGGATGCGGTGGGCAACACCACCAAGGCGGTGACCAAGGGTTACGCCATCGGCTCAGCGGCGCTGGCGGCGCTGGTGCTATTCGCCGACTTCCAACACAAGTTGCTGGGCGTCGGTTTTGGAGAAGTCAAATTCGATCTGACCGATCCGGTGGTGATCATCGGTCTGTTCATCGGCGGCATGATTCCCTTCCTGTTCGGGGCGATGGCGATGGAAGCGGTCGGCCGCGCCGCCGGCGCCGTGGTGCGCGAGGTACGTCGGCAATTCCAGGAAATCGCCGGTATCATGGAAGGCACGACCAAGCCTGACTATTCGCGGGCGGTGGACCTGCTGACCAAGGCGGCGATCAAGGAAATGATCATTCCGTCACTGCTACCGGTGCTAACGCCCATCGTGGTCGCGTTCGGCATGGCGTGGCTGATGGGGCACGAGGCCGGCCCGAAGGCGCTGGGCGGCCTGCTGATGGGCACCATCGTCACCGGGCTGTTCGTGGCCATTTCCATGACCGCCGGCGGCGGAGCCTGGGACAACGCCAAGAAATACATTGAGGATGGCAATTTCGGCGGCAAGGGCTCGGAAGCGCACAAGGCCGCAGTCACCGGCGACACCGTCGGCGATCCCTACAAGGACACGGCCGGTCCGGCGGTCAACCCCTTGATCAAGATCATCAACATCGTGGCGCTGCTGATCGTGCCACTGCTGGTCGCTATCAAGTAGGAATCCGTGACCGACGACACACTGAGCCACTTCAACGCTGCCGGCGAGGCCCACATGGTGGATGTGGGCGACAAGGAGGTCACCCGCCGGCAGGCCATTGCCGAAGGCTCGATCCTGATGCAAGCGGCCACGCTGGAACGCATCGCCGACGGCGCGCACGCCAAGGGCGATGTGCTGGGTGTAGCTCGGCTGGCCGGCATCATGGGCGCCAAACGGACCGCCGACCTCATCCCCCTCTGCCATCCTCTGAGCCTGACCCGGGTGGCGGTGGATTTGACCCTGCAACTAGAACGCAACGCCGTCCACTGTCAAGCGACAGTGGAAACCCTGGGGCGCACCGGCGTGGAAATGGAAGCCCTAACCGCGGTCCAGGTTGCCTTGCTGACCGTCTACGACATGTGCAAAGCCATGGATCGCGGCATGACCCTGACCGATATTCGTCTACTTGAAAAGGCTGGTGGCCGATCCGGGCGCTGGCAACGAACATGAATCCTGACCTGTATATCATCGACCAGGCTGCTCTGATCGACCATTGCGCTGAATTGCGCGGCGCGCCCTGGCTGGCGCTGGATACCGAATTCATCCGCGAGCAAACCTATTATCCCCAGCTCTGCCTGATTCAGCTGGCCAGTCCCGACCGGGTGGTCTGCATCGATCCTCTGGCGCTGCCTTCGCTCGACCCGCTGCTGGATCTGCTGTACGACCCAGCCATCACCAAGATCCTGCACGCCGCTCAGCAGGATCTCGAGATCTTCTTCAACCTGCGCAACGCAACGCCGACTCCGCTGTTCGACACCCAACTGGCGGCGCTGGTACTGGGACAGGGCAACCAGATCGGCTACGCGGCGCTGGTCCAGCAAATGCTGGGGGTCGAGCTGGACAAGACCCATACCCGCGCCGACTGGCGCCATCGGCCACTGCCTCCCGAGTGGCTGAGCTACGCGACCAACGACGTGCGGTATCTGCCGGAGCTGTACCGGCGGCAACGGGCTGCCCTGGAAGCGCGTGGCTGGCTGGAGGCGCTGGCCGAGGATTTCCAAGCGCTGGCCGATCCCGAGCGCTACCGTCCCAACCCCGAAGATTGCTGGCGGCGCGTTCGGGATCACAATCGCCTGCGCGGTTCGCAGCGGGTAATCCTGCGCACGCTGGCCGCCTGGCGCGAGGAGCAGGCCCGCGCCCATGATCGGCCACGCCGCTGGATTCTGGACGATCTGGTGTTGCTCGACCTGGCCCGGCGCGCGCCGGCCACCCTCGACGAATTGCAGCGTATCCGCAGCCTGTCGCCCGCAACCCTGCAAAAACACGGCGCGGTTCTGCTGGAACGGATTGCGTCCGCTCGCGCCGAATTGCCGGCGCACTGGCCGGCCACACCCCGCCGACCCTCTCTCTCGCCCGGACAGATCGTTCGTCTGGACGAGGTGCTGGCCCGGCTCGCCAGTCGCGCGCACGACCTCGGAATTCCGCCACAAGCCCTGACCGACCGGCGGCATGTAGAACAATGGCTGATGGGTGAAGAGACGCCGCTGAACCACGGCTGGCGCGCGGCAGTGATCGGACCGGAGCTGCGTGCTCAGTGTCTCTCGCTCTTCGGCTCCGACTCCACAAGCGATCCGCCCGAGCGGGAGTGATCGAGCCGCCATCACCACCGCCGCAGACCTTTCCAACCCCTCGTGCGCTATTCAGGCAACATTCATCCTGGCAAACCGATACTGATGCGCACTCAGTGGGGGTTATGTGGATCTTAATGACAGCGTCGCTGGCGCCTAACCCGCAGCAGTGGTCGCTGTCACCTTTTTAGGATTCACCTGTCACGGGACAAGTCCCGTGAAATTTTCAAACCACCTCCATGACGCTCACCCCATCCCCTTCATCCGGTCCGGCGCGCAATGGCCCCAAAAGCCCAAACGTCGAGGGTTGACACGGGCAGCTCAGGCCGATAAGATTTCGATTCTAATTCGTTCCCTGGTAGCTCAGTCGGTAGAGCAGGTGACTGTTAATCACCGGGTCGGCGGTTCGAGCCCGTCCCAGGGAGCCAAATTACTGCTATGAACCAGATAGCGAAGCGCAGCGAAGATCCTCAACTCATCGCAAGCCGCTCAGCGCTGTCAAGCCGCCTGAAGCAAGTCCGTTTGACCCACTTTCTGCGATTCGGTGTTGCTGGCTTGCTGGGCGTGTTGGCGCTTCCGGCCGCGCTGGCGATGACTTTCGCCGATCTTAGCCACGAAGCGTTCACCCGCTCGCAACATCCCTGGCAAACGCTGCATCCAGAGCCGATTGAGGTCATCGATCCGCCCGAAGGAGATGGTCCGCTCGGACTCGATTTCGTGGAGTACGGCAAACTGATCGCGCGCCCCTTCTACGATGATCGCGTTTGGTGGCTACGCGCCAGCCCACGCGGTAATTTCGAGAAGGATCCGCTCGAAATCTGGCTGTACCAGCCCGAGCGCCATGATTACGAAGCGATCCGCTATCGGGCGACCGATTTCCCCTATCGCCATCCGGCCATTCGCCCGCCGCTGCCCGATTCCATCCCCGATGGCGCTCGCTATCTCAGTGCGGTCGATATCGGTTTCCAGCGTGGCAATTCGGGCGGTTGGCCGCAGATCGTCCACTTGGGCGGCAACGGCTACGTCCGCCTGACTGGTTTCCCACCGCTAGGGTTTGGCACCTCGTTTCGGTGGGGCGTGCGCAATGTCGGCCAGCCCAACGAAGATTTCGTCAAGCTCCGCAAACTCTATCTGCAAAAGCTCAACGACCGGACCCTACGCTTGCTGGGACTGGTGGATGGGCAAGCCTATACCGCAGCGTTCGTCGCCACCCTGCAGCCCGGCGATGCCAGCAGCCTGCGGGTTACGATGAAAATCTTCCTGCGACACGCCCTGCGGATCGCCCAGGAACCGAGCCTGGGACCGCTGGGTTTGAGTTCGATGTTCTGGAAAGACGAGAACGCCACCCGCCACGATTCACACGACGAGGCGCACGACGCCGATCTGTTCATCGCTTGGTATCCGGATGGCCAGCGCCGGGAACAACCCATCACCATTCCAGACGACCCCGACGACTCGCGACGGGTGGCCGACTTTGGCGCGGCCAGCGACTTCGCCCTGATCCAGGCTGACCGCAATCCCGCTCACTATCAGCGCTACGAAGTGGCCGGCTACGCCAACCGAACCTCGTTGCTGATCTCGGACATTCAGAGCAGCCTGCCCTACACCGTCAGGCTGTGGCAGTCGTACACCGACTACGAAGGGGCCGACAATATCGCGGTCTTCGTGCGCTTCGATCAGGATGCGGAACCGCCGGTTTCGGCGGAGGACGGCATCACCTTCTCCTATACCCTGACCGCCTACCGTTGAGGATGCCCGACTGGCGCATCCGTCACAGCTTGTGGGTCTCCGGCGTATAACCCCGGTCGCGATATTGCCTGAACCGCTCGCGTGAGCTAGCCAGCGTCTCGGCTTGCGAATCGACCAGTTCGATGATCCGTTCGAAGCGCTCGAAGCCTTCGGGCAGGCGGTCGGCGCAATTGATCAGCACTTGCGCGCTCACCGTAGTCGGAGCCGCTACGCCCACCAGCACCGGCGAACTCGCCGCCGCCGCTGCTGGATAGCGCTCGTGCGGCACAAAGCTGTCCTGGCGAAAGGTCCACAACAGGTCGTCCAACGCGGCTGCCTGCGCTTCGGAGCCGGCGTAGAGATAGACCGTATGGCCCAAGCCATAGGCTTTGTCGGCCAAACGGCACGCCAACAATGCCCGACCGTTCTCCTTGTGATCGGGCAGCACGTAGAAATCAATGCGCGCCACGACCCGCCTCGGCCACGCGATCCAACAGGTACTGGGTCATCAGCGGCACCGGCCGGCCGGTCGCGCCTTTGGCCTTGCCGCTCTTCCAGGCCGTACCGGCAATGTCCAAATGCGCCCAGTGGAATTTCTTGGCGAAGCGGGCCAGAAAACAGGCGGCGACGATGGCGCCGGCATCCCGGCCATTGCCGACATTGGCCATGTCGGCGAAGTTGCTGTCCAACGACTCCTGGTATTCATCCCACAGCGGCAATTCCCACACCCGGTCGTACGCGGCATGACCGGCGGTCTGCAGAGCGTGCGCCAGCGGCGGATGGTTGCTGAACAACCCGTGCGGGTGACTACCGAGCGCGATGATGCAAGCGCCGGTCAGGGTGGCGATATCGATGACCGCGGCCGGTTCGTCCTGTTCGGCGTAGCTCAGGGCATCGCACAGGATCAGCCGCCCCTCGGCGTCGGTATTGAGGATTTCGATGGTTTGCCCGGATAGGCTGGTCACGATGTCGCCAGGCCGGCTGGCGCGACCACCCGGCATGTTTTCCACGGTCGGAATCAGACCGGTCACATTAAGCGGCAACTGCAATTCGACACAGGCGCGCAGCGTCCCCAGCACGCTGGCCGCTCCGCACATGTCGTACTTCATCTCGTCCATATGCTCGCGCGGCTTGAGTGAAATGCCGCCGGTATCGAAAGTCACGCCCTTGCCCACCAGCACATAGGGCCTCTGACCGGCCGGGCCTTGGCGGTAGTCGAGCCGAATCAGCTTGGCCGGCTGCGCACTGCCGTGGCTTACGGACAGCAAAGCGCCCATACCCAAACGCTCCATGTCGGCTTCTTCCAACACCTCGACCCGCAGCGCCGGAAAATCGCCGGCCAGGGCCAGGGCTTGTTCGGCCAGATAGGTCGGTGTGCAGAGATTGGGCGGCATATTGCCCAGATCCTTGGTCAACTTGACCCCGGCCGCGATCGCCAGCCCTTCGCGGATCGCCTGCTCGCCCCCCGACAGCTCCCGTCGGCCCGGCACGCTGAGCGTCAGCTTGCGCAACAATCGCCGCGCCGTATCCTTCTTGCTCTTGAGCGCCTCGAACCGGTAATTCACATCCTCGACCACTTCGACGATCTGGCGAATCTTCCAGTTGAGATCGCGCCCCTTGACCGCCAGTTCGGTCAGATAGACCACCGCTTCGGTAGCGCCGGTCTCGTTCAACGCCGTCGCCATGTGGGTAATCATCTGGCGGAAGCGGCGATCGTCCATCTCGCGCTCGCGGCCACAACCGACCAACAACACCCGCTCGCACAGCGCTTCGGGCAGATTGAACAACGGCAACGACTGGCCGGGTTTGCCCTCCAGATCGCCCCGCCGCAGCAGGTTGCCGAGCGCGCCGCCGCAAGCCGCGTCGAGCTGTTCGGCCGATGAAGTCAGCCGCCGGGATTCATAAATGCCCAATACCAGGCAGGCCGTTCGTTGTTTTTCTGGATTGCCGCTCTTGACCGCAAATTCCATCGGTGAGCTACCTTCGATTGACATGGGTGGTTCGTGGATTCTGATCGTCGTAAACTTGCAAAGTTTAGCCCGAAATCATAGCGCCTCACAGCCGCGCACACCGTGGAGTACCCCTGGGCTTGCCATCCATCATCGACCGTTACCTGGCCCGCGAGATCGGCCTGACCCTGCTGGCGACCACGCTGGCGCTCATGGCGATCATCCTCAGCCATCGCCTCGCCATCTACCTGAGCAAAGTCGCCAACGGCCTGCTGTCGCGAGATTCCATCTTCCTGCTGCTTGGCCTGCAAGCCATCGAACTGTTGGTCATTTTCCTGCCGCTGGCGTTTCTGCTCAGCATCATGCTGACCCTGGGGCGGCTGTATCGCGATCATGAAATGGCCGCGCTGGCCGCCTGTGGCTATGGGCCGCTGTCGGTCTATCGCGCCGCTTTCATCCTGGCGGCGCCGTTGGCCCTGGCGACTGGCGTGCTGTCGCTGTATCTGCTGCCCATCACCATGGATCTGCAGTTCGAGGCGCTGGCCAAGGCGCGCAAGGAAGCCGAAGTGTCGATGTTCACGCCCGGCACCTTCCGCGAAGTGCTGAATGGTCAGCATGTGGTCTATATCGGCGCCTTGAACGGCACGGAACTGCACAACGTTTTCATCCAGAGCCGCGAATCGAATGGCGACCTCAGCGTCACCACCGGCCAGCAAGGTCACCAGGAGGTCGGCGAGGACGGTATCCGCCACATCATCCTCGATCGTGGCTATCGCTACCGGGGCCAGCCTGGCCATAACAACTACGAAATGATCCAGTTCGAGCGCGCCACCCTGCGGGTCGACACCGCGCCCCCACCCGAATCCTGGCAACACCGGGAGACGGTTCCCGTCCGTCAGTTGTGGGGAGCGAGCGAGCCTCGACTGCAGGCCGAACTGCAGATGCGTTTCAACAGCCCGATCCAGATCCTGATCATCGCCCTGTGGGCACCACCCCTGGCGCGCGCCCAGCCACGCCAGGGGCGTTACGGCCGAGTGGTGGCAGCGGTGCTGCTCTATGCCATCAACTTCAATCTGATCGGCATCGCCGAATCCTGGTTCAGCCACGGGACGGTCGGGCCGTCGATCGGCCTGTGGTGGGTCCACGGCCTGTTCCTGCTGCTCGGCGTCGGCCTGTTGCTCCAGCACCACCGTGGCGGACAAGGCTTCCGGCCGTTCCGCGCCGCTTCGCCAACAGGCCGCGCATGAACATTCTCGACCGCTACATCTTCCGAACCGTGGCCACCACCACGCTGGTCGCTCTGCTGGTTCTGCTGTTGATCGAGTTCTTCCTGGGCCTGCTGACCGAACTGAAGGACATCGGCAACGGAAACTACGGATTCCTGGCGATGCTGCGCTACCTGCTGCTGATCCAACCGCAGCGGCTGTACGAGCTGTTCCCGATGGCCCTGCTGATCGGAGGGTTGTTGGGCATGGGGGCGCTGGCCAGCAGCAGCGAATTGATCGTCATGCGCGCTGCCGGATTGTCCCTGACCCGCCTGACCGGCTCCGCGCTGCAAACCGGTCTGCTATTGAGCGTGATCGTGCTGGTCTTGGGGGAATTCGTCGCTCCGTCGCTGGAGCAGATAGCGGACGAGCAACGGGCAGCCGCCAAAAGTGAAAGCATGGCCATTCGCGGCGGCCGCGGTTTCTGGGCCCGTGACGGCGATTATTTCATCCATGTGCGGGCGGTGCTGCCGGGCGTCCGTCTGGAGGACATTCACATCTTCAAGATCGGCCGCGACAACCGCTTGGAAACCATCACCGCTGCCCAAAGCGCGCGCTACTCGGCCGGTCAGTGGCTGCTGGAAGGCATCAACCGCAGCGTGCTGACCGGCGATTCGGCCCGCACCGAGCAGTTGCGCGATCTCTCGGTCGTCTCCGCCATCAGCCCGAAAATTCTCGACGTCCTGGCCGCCAACCCCAGCGATTTGTCGATCCGTGACCTGCTGGTCTACGTGGACTATCTGGAACGCAATGGGTTGGACGCCGAAAACTATCGGCTCGAGCTCTGGCGCAAGCTCTTGGCGCCGCTGGCCTACATAGCCATGCTGGTAGTGGCGATGCCGTTCGTGTTCGGCCCCCAGCGCTCGGCCGGAACCGGTCAGCGCTTGCTGGTCGGGTTGATGCTCGGACTGGCGTTCTTCCTGATCAACTACATACTGGGTAACATCGTGCTGCTCTACGGCTTTCCCCCGCTGGTGGGAGCCGGTCTGCCGACCCTGCTGTTCCTGGCTGGCGGCTTTTACGCCCTACACCGGCTACGCTGAGCGGGCGGGCCGAGGCAACACCCGCAGCTCCGTTTCCGAGAAGCGGTCGGGCAGGTGCAACGCCAGCAATAACAACAGGACGGCGAATCCCACGCCCAGACTGAGGCCAACCCCCAGTTGCAAAACCTGATGCAGATAGGCCGCCGGCAACAACCACAGGCAGGCGGTCAAGAACCGCAGCAGCGCCTGCCACCAACCGATCCCCCGACCATCGCGCCGCTGCACCCGCAAACGCCAGGCGCGCATGCCCAGCGTCTGGCCGCCGTAGACCCAGAATCCGCCGTAAAAGAAAAAGCAGACCCATAGCAGATAGGTTTGAAAGAAGGGATTGTGGGCCAAGGGACTGCGCACCTTGAACGCCTCGGCCCCGATCGCCGCCACCACCAGCCCCATCGCCAGCGCTGTGGCGACGAATAGGACCCCTCCCAGCAGCAGGCTGTCATAGCTGATGGCGGCCAGTCGGCGCAGCAAACCGCTTGGCGCGCTGTCGACCGCCAAGGGGGACGTTTCCGGATCGCGTGGGGTGCTCATGATCGAATCAGGTGTGTTCGCCTGCGCCGCCCGTGTGGGAGTAGCGACTGCCGCCAGGATTACTTGCCGGTGGATTTGGCCGTGGATTTGCCATTCTTGGACCTGGCGGCGGGCTTGGTCGATTCCTGGCTGGCGGGAACGGGAGCCGGTTCGGCGGTAGCGCCCGAAGTGAGCCGAGGTTTGCCCAACCAACCGTTGAGCTCGGTCACGTCATCTTCGGACAATTGCCCAGCCGCCTGGCGCAAAGCCAGATAATTGGCGATATAGGAATAACGAGCCTGGGCGTAATTGGCCTCGGCCAGATAGACATCGCGTTCGGCGTTCAGAACGTCCACGATGGTGCGGGTGCCGACTTCGTAACCGGCCTGATTGGCTTCCAGGGCGCTGCGAGTGGAAATTCGGGTCTGATCCAGCGCTTTGATCTGACTGATGGCGGTTTCCTGGCCGCGGTAGGCATTGCGGACCGTACGGATGATATCGCGCTGCAGGTTCTCCAGATCCTGCCGGGCGGCCTCGTAGCTGTACGCGGCCTGGCGCGACTGCGAAGACACCGCCCCACCGCTGTAGATGGGAATGGTGAGCTCCAGATTGACCGTGCTGCCGGTGGAGTCAGTGGCGTTGTTGTAGAGATCGGCGCGGTTCGCCTGCAGATCCAGCGTCGGATAGTGACCGGCCTTTTGCAGATTGACATTTTCCCGTGCCTGATCGACTCCGTAACCGGCGCTGCGCAAACCGAGATTACTCTCCAGCGCCAAGTTGACCCACGCCTCGGGATCGCTGGGTTTGGGCAGGGTCAACGGCATCCGTTCGCTGAGCAGGTTCAGCTCGGCATACTCCTGCCCGGTCAATTGCCGCAACTGCTCGCGGGCATCGGCCAGTTTGTTGGTGTACTCGATCTCGGACGAAACCGCCGCGTCGAAGCGGGCCTGGGCGTCGTACACGTCGGTGATGGTCGCCAAACCGACCTCGAAACGCCGGTTGGCCTGTTCGAGCTGGCGGGCAAAGGCATTCTTGGCCGCCGTCGCGTAGGTCAGATTGTCCAGCGCCGCCAACACCCCGAAATAGCCCTGTGCGACCCGCAGGATCAACTGGTTCTGGGCATTGTGGAAATCGACGTCGGACTGGTTGACCACTGCGTTGGCCAACTGCTGCTGCACCTGGCTACCTCGATTGTAGACCGGTTGCACCAGCTGAATCGCGTAATTGTGGCTGTTGTAGGCGGACTGGCTGGTCGGCGATCCGGCGATGCCGAAGGAACGCCCCTGATCCGCCACGGCCTGGATCTTCGGCAACAGCAAGGCCCGCGCCTGCGGCTGGGCTTCCTGAGAGGCTTCACGGCTGGCGGAGGCGGCCTTGAGCACCGGATCGCTGTCCAGGGCCTGGCGATAGACCTGGATCAGATCCTCAGCCGCCGCTGGCTGGCTGCCGCAGAATACGGCGGCCAGCCCAGCCAACACTAGACGATGCACCTTGGACATGGCGGTCAAGTCCCTCCTGAAAGTATGTTAACGAACTCTAATATACCAGATCAAGGAAGACGAGCGAAAACCGCCACCCCGCCACGGCGCTTGCGCCGTGGCGTGTCGCCGTTCAAAACTCGAAAGCGGGCACAGGCGCTGCGTTGCGCAAGGGCGCCAGTGCGGTATCGAACAAGCTTTCCTGAGTCCACTCCTGCTCGCCGACCCGAGTGATCAACAAGGCTTCCATCACCGGCGGCTGGCCGACCACGACGAACAAGCGTCCGTCCAGGTTCAGGCTCTGCCGCCAGATGTCGTCGACCAAGGCCACCGAACCGGACATGACGATCGCATCGTAGCGCCGCCCACCCCAGCCCTGGCTGGCATCGCCGCTGTGCAACACCACATTGCTCGCGCCGAGAGCCTTGAGCTTCTGGCGCGCCGCCTCGGTCAACTCGGGAACGATGTCGACGCTGACCACGCTAGCCGCCAGCTGGGCCAGACAGGCGGTCAGATAACCGCTGCCGGTGCCGACCTCCAACACATGATCGGTCGGTTTCAGCGCCAGCGCTTGCAAGATCCGGCCTTCGACATTGGGCTTCAGCATGGCCGCGTCGTGACCCAGCGGGATCGCCACATCGGAAAAGGCCAGGTTGCGGTAGCGTTCCGGCACGAAATCCTCGCGCGGCACGCGGGCAATGATGTCCAACACCTGCTGATCCAGCACATCCCAAGGCCGGATCTGTTGTTCGATCATGTTGTGGCGGGCCAGTTCGAAGTTGAATGCGGTCATGGTCGGGGTCCTGTCAACGCCTGGTGGTTCTGGGAATGTAAGCGGGGGCGACGCCCCTCGGTTTGGAATTGGAATCGGTCGATTTTAGCATTTTTAGCATCGGGAAGCGGCGACCGCATCGGACTACAGGAAGGTGGCCCCCACCGCAAACAAACGTTCGACCTCAGGCACCTGCTTCTTGTCCACCAGAAACAGGATGACGTGGTCGTCGGCTTCGATCACGGTATCGTGGTGGCAAATGAGCACCTCGTCGTTCCGAGCGATGGCCCCGATAGTGGCGCCATGCGGCAGGCGAATTTCCTCGACCCGCCGTCCCACCACCTTCGAGGATTTGTAGTCGCCGTGCGCCACCGCCTCGATGGCTTCGGCCGCACCCCGGCGCAGGGAGTGGACCTTAGCCACATCGCCGCGGCGGACATGGGTCAGCAGGCTGCCGATGGTTGCCTGCTGCGGCGAAATGGCGATGTCGATAATACCGGAGGACTCGACCAGATCGACGTAGGAGACCAGATTGATCAGCGCCATCACCTTGCGCGCGCCCATGCGCTTGGCCTGCATCGCCGACAGGATGTTGGCCTCGTCGTCGTTGGTGACCGCGCAGTAGACATCCACATGCTCGATGTTTTCCTGCCGCAGCAGATTTTCGTCGGCGGCGTCGCCCTGCAGTACGATGGCCCGGCTCAGCTGCTCGGACAAGCGCCGGGCCATGACGGGATTGCGCTCGATCACCTTGACCTGGAAGCGTTCTTCCAAGCTCTGCGCCAAGCGAGCGCCGATATGGCCGCCACCAGCGATGATGATGCGCTTGACCATCTTGTCCAGTTTGCGCAATTCGCTGACGATGGCCCGTGTATTCTTGCGGGCGGCGATGAAGAACACCTCGTCTTCCGGCTCGATCACGGTGCCGCCTTCCGGCACGATCGCGCTGCCCTGGCGGAAGATGGCCGCCACCCGCGTTTCGATGCCCGGCATGCGATTTGGCAGGGTGCGCAGAGCCTGGCCGATCAGGGTGCTGCCCTCGTAGGCTTTGACGCCGACCAATCGGACCTGGCCTTCGGCGAAGTCCAGCACCTGCAAAGCCCCTGGATGCTCGATGATGCGGCGAATGTAGTCGGTCACCAGCTGTTCGGGACTGATCAGCACATCGATCGGCAAGCCCTCGTCCTTGAACAAGCGGCTCTGATAGGTGAAATAGCTGCCGGCCCGAATCCGAGCGATCCGAGTCGGGGTGTTGAACAGGGTATAGGCGATCTGGCAGGCGACCATGTTGGATTCGTCACTGTCGGTCAGCGCGATCAGCATGTCGGCATCGGCGATGCCGGCCTGTTCCAACACGTCGGGATACGAGGCGGGACCGCACACGGTGCGCAGATCCAACCGATCCTGCAGCGCTTGTAGTCGCTCGGCATTAATGTCCACCACCGTCACATCATTGGCCTCGCTGGCCAAGATATGCGCCACCGACCCCCCAACCTGACCCGCACCGAGTATGACGATTTTCAATCGATAGCCCTCACTCGTCCAAGGCTTTCTTGGGATCGATGCCCAAGGCGCGCAATTTGCGATACAGGTTGGTCCGCTCCATGCCCACCCGTTCGGCCAGACGCGCCACATTGCCCTCGCATTCGCGGAATTGCTGCATCAGGTAGGTGCGCTCGAATTGCTCACGAGCCTCACGCAGCGGCAAATTCAACGGAATACTGCCGGCATCCTGGGTTTTGGCGGTGGTAGCCCCCCGCACCGCAGCATCCACTTCCTCCAGCGAAATCTCCTCTTCGCCCCCCAGGATCAGCAAGCGCTGCACCAGGTTCTTGAGTTCGCGGATGTTGCCGGGCCAGGCATAGTTGCGCAGCCGATTCTGAGCCGCCAGGGTAAAGTGGCGGTAGATCAGCCCCTCCTGGTCGACGAAATAGTTGATGTAGAAGTTGAGCAGCTCGGGCACATCCTCGATGTGATCGCGCAGCGGCGGCAGTTTGATCGGCACCACGTTGAGTTGGTAATACAGGTCCTCGCGGAATCGGCCGAGCGCCACTTCCTGCTCCAGGTCGCGGTGGGTAGCGGCAGCCACCCGCACGTTCACCCGCACCGGCTCCTTGCCGCCGATGCGCAAAAACGAGCCGCTTTCCAGGGTGCTGGCCAGCTTGGCCTGCGCCTCGGAGTCCATATCGGCCAGTTCGTCGAGGAACAGCGTGCCGCCGCTGGCCTGCTCCAGGCGACCGTAATGGATCCGCTCGCCCTGTTCGGAGCCGAACAGTTCCAGACTGGCGTTCTCTCGGGCGATGGAGCCGACCCCGACATCCACGAACGGACCGATGCGGCGCGGGCTGTGGATATGCAGGAAGCGGGCATAGACTTCCTTGCCGGTGCCCGGCTCGCCGAAGATCAAGACCGGCGCGTCGTGCTGAGCGATCCGCAGGACCTGCGCCCGCAACCGCTGCACCACATCGCTGCGCCCGACCGGTTCGGACACGATGCGCTGCTGGCGACGCAGATTCTGGTTTTCGCGCGCCAGCCGGTCGGCTTCCAGGGCCCGCTCCACGGTCAGCAGCAGCTTGGCCATGGACAGCGGTTTTTCGATGAAATCGTAGGCGCCCAGCCGGGTGGCCTCGACTGCGGTCTCGACCGTACCGTGTCCGGACATCATGATCACCGGACAGGGTAGATGATCGCCCTCGCTCCATTCCTTGAGCAGTGAGATGCCGTCGGTGTCGGGCATCCAGATATCCAGCAGGATCAGGTCGGGCCGCTGGGCGCGGCGCGCTTCACGGGCGGCGGCGGCGTTCTCGGCGATCGCCACCACATAACCCTCGTCCTCCAGGATTTCCTTTACCAAGTCGCGAATGTCCGGCTCGTCATCGACGACCAGAATATAAGAGGCGCTCATCCGGTCTCCTTATTCGGTATTTGCCAGCACGGCGGGAACGGCAGGCGCGGCTGACGACGCAACGTCCTCATGGTGGAACGGCAACCGGATCACGATCCGGGCTCCGCCTTCCACCGGCGCTTCCAATTGAATCCAACCACCATGTTCTTCAACGATTTTCTTGACGATCGCCAATCCTAGTCCGGTCCCTTTGGGTTTGGTAGTGACATAGGGCTCAAAAGCGCTGGCCAGGATGTTGGAGGGGAAACCGGGGCCATCGTCGCGCACGATCAGTTCGGCGCAATCGGCTCCGGTCACGTGCTCGCGACGGGTCTTGATCCACAGAGTCGAACCGTGGCCGTCGCGGATCGCCTCGATGGCATTCTTGACCAGATTGTGCAGCAATTGCCGCAAACGGCCCTTGTCGGCATTGATCTGCAGCGGTTCCCGCGTCAGATCCAGCTTGATCTCGACACCGGCCGGGTAGTCCCGATAAAGATAAAGCACTTCGGTTACAAACTCGTTCAGTTCGAGCGGCGCCAGCTGCAGGCGCGGCGGACGGGCATACTCGTTGAAAGCATCCACCATGTCCTTCATCGCCTGCACCTGCTGGATGATGGTGTGCGTCCCACGATCCAGTATCTTACCCTGCTCCTCGTCGAGTTGTTTGAGATACTTGTGGCGGATGCGTTCCGCGGCAAGCTGGATCGGCGTCAGGGGATTCTTGATTTCGTGCGCCAGCCGACGCGCCACCTCGGCCCAGGCGGCGTTACGCTCGGCCTGCATCAGGTGGGTGATGTCGTCGAACACGATGACATGGCCCCCACGCAAGCCAACCGCATCTGGCAACGAACTACCACGGCACATCAGGATACGCCGGCCGTTGCCGCTGAACCAGGCGATCTCCTGCCGCCAGTCGCCGGTCAGGGTCAGCTGAGGACCGATCACCTCGATCAAATCCTCCAGGACCGGGTGCGCAACGGCGATCTGTCGGCTCTCGATCCCGATGAACGCTTGCAAATCCACGCCGAGAATTTGGCTGGCGGCGGCATTGCAGGTTTGCAGCCGCCCGGCCTGATCGATGGTCACCACGCCCGAGGACAGGCGCGCCAGCACCGTTTCCAAGTAGGCGCGCTGCCCCTCGACCTGCTCCTGACTGCGCTGGGCCTCGTCGCGGGCCTGGGCCAGGTTACGGGTCATCTGGTTGAAGGATTCCACCAGAAACCCCAGCTCGTCGCTGCTGGCGCGGGTCAGTTGCCGACCAAACTGGCCGGCGGCCACCGCTTCGGTCCCCTCGGCCAGCTCTCGCAATGGCTGCACCATCCGGCGAGCGGTATAGAACGCCGCCCAGAATGCCGCCAGGACCGCCAGCAGCAGCGCCAGCGACAAGGTGAGGGTAAAGCTGGCCTTGAGCGGCGCGCGCAAGAAGATCAGTTCCCGATAACTGTCGAACGCCGCCTGCACAGCGTCGGCCAGCAGGCTGAGCCGGTCGGTCACCGGAAACAGCGCCTGCAACAGACGTTCTTCGTTGCCGCCACTCGCCGGCACTTCCACTACCACGCGGATGTGAAAACCGGCATCGTGGATCGGCTCCAGGCCAACGTAATTGTGGCCTTGCCGCACTTGCAGAACCACGGTGTCCGGCGGTGGCGGCGGCGGCAACACCAGGGAAGGATCGACGGCGGCCGTGGCGATGATCTGCCCTCCCCAACCAAACAGGGTGAGTTCGGAGGCGTCGCTGAGATCGAGCAGGTCGTCCAAGCGGCGGCTGATCTGATCGCTGTCGGACTCGGCGATGCTGTCCGAGATCTTCAAGGTCTGCTTGAGCACCTCACGCATCCGCAGATCGAGCGCGGTCCGGCTCAACTCCAGGGCGTCCTCGAGACCACGATCGACCTGGACGTCGAACCAACTGTCGATGCCGCGCTGCAGGAAATGCAGGGAGAAGCCGTACACCAGCGCGACCGGCACGATGGCCAGCACGGCGAAGATGCCACTCAGGCGCAGGGTCAGACGGGTGCCGGGCACCTGTCGACGGTAGCGGCGCACCAGCTCGACCAGGTTGTAGAGGATCAGGATGGCCAGCGCCCCCAGACCGATCGTGCAGACCAACAGCAACCAGGAATACATCTGGCTGAACTTGGTCGAGTTGGTGGTGGCACGCCCCATCAACACCAGGATCACCAACAGCAACCCCAGCAACAGCATCGTCAGAAGCAGGCTCTGACCTCTGGCAAAGCGATGGATCAGAGCGGCCATATGTACCACTCGCTGACCAGCCGCCAGTCGTCGGAGAAATAGGCCATCAACCGCAACGGCGCCGGCAGCGCCTCGATATCGAGCCTGACCCGCAGCCCACCGTCATACTGCTCTCCCGGCGTCAACAGCCCCTGATCGAGAAGCGGGAAATTGCTCACTTCTCCCATGAATTGCAAAGCCCCGCTCCGCGTTGGAAAACCACGGCGCTCGCCACTATTGAGATTGTTCACCAGATATTGCCGACTGAGGGTGTGATACTCCAGGCGATAGCGTTGATTCAGCGAGTACACCTTCTCGTCCCACAGCCAGGGGCGATGCTTCAGCACTTCCATTTCCAGCTCGATGGTCAGCGGCACGCCGTTCTGCAAGGCATCCAGCGCCGGTGCGCTCAGCCGATATTCGATCTGAGCATTCAGCCGGTAAACGCCTTTTTCCAGCTGGGTAGAGGCTTTGACCACATCGAAACCGGCTGCCCACGCGCCAACGGCGCCCAGCAGGCCCCAGCACAAGATCAGACCGCAGATGACGTGCATCGACCACCTGCACCTGCTTGCTCGCTCGGCCCTCATGCGGCCACCCCCGCCCCGCCCGGCCGCTTGTCCAGGCGAGCGTAATAGAACCCGTCCATACCGCCCTCGCCGGGCAGGATCTGCCGCCCGTGACCCGCCGGTCGGCCCCAGCGGGCCACGATCGGCTGCTCGACGGCATCCGGATGGGCGGCGAGAAAACCGGCCACCACCTGCTCATTCTCCCGGCGCAGCACTGAGCACGTTACGTACAGCAAGCGTCCGCCCGGTCGCAACAGCGGCCACAGACCGGCGAGGATGGCGCTTTGGCGTTCGGCCAGCGCGGCGATGTCGCTTTCGCGTCGCAGCAGCTTGATATCGGGGTGGCGACGGATCACGCCGATGCCGGAGCAGGGCGCATCCACCAGGATCCGGTCGTACGGAGCGCCGTCCCACCAGTCGACCGGTCGCCGGGCATCGCCAACAATCAAGCGAGCGGGCAGACGCAGTCGATCCAATTGCTCCCGCACCCGCGCCAAGCGTTCGGCGTCCTGATCGAGTGCGGTCAAATCCAGCGCCGACCCGTATTCCAGCAGATGTCCGGTCTTGCCGCCGGGCGCGGCGCAAGCATCCAGCACCCGCATGCCCGTCTGCGGATCGAGCAACGCCGCCGCCAGCTGCGCGCCAGCGTCCTGCACCGTCACCCACCCCTCGGCGAACCACGGCAAGCGGGTCGGCTCGGTCGATTCGTCCAACGACAAGGCGCTATCCGTTTCCGCCACCGGTTGCGCCTCCCAGCCCGCGGCCGCCAACTGCGCCCGATAGGCTTCGCGCTGACCATGGCGGCGATTGACGCGCAAGACAAGCGGCGGTCGAGTGTTGTTGGCGGCCAGGATTTCGGACGCGTCAGCGGGCCAGTCATGGCGAAGCCGGTCCAACAGCCAGCGCGGATGCGCGGTTCGGGCGACCTCGTCCTGCTCCAGCCGAGCCACCAGTTCCGCACGGCGGCGCAGAGCCGCTCGCAACACCGCATTGGTCAACCCTACGGCCCACGGCCGGCGTAGCAGGCGGGCGGCAGCGACGGTTTCGGCCACCGCCGCATGCTCGGGGATGCGTAAATGCCACAACTGGTAGAGCCCGACCAGCAGCAAGGCCCGCACCATCGATTCGTTCGGCGCCAGCGGCCGCTCCAGCAGGGCGTCCAGCAGGGTCTGCAACTGCGGCTGCCAGCGGCAAACGCCATAGCACAGCTCCTGCAACAGGCTGCGGTCCCGTGCGTCGACTTCGGCCAACAGAGGCGGCAATACTGCCGCCAGCGACTGTCCGTCTCCCAACACCCGACCCAGCGCCCGTGCGGCGCTCGCACGAACGCTCATGCCGCGCCCAGTCGCTGGCCAGCCAGGCGGCGCGCGTTCAGGAACGCCGCAACCGGCAGCGGCCGGGCATTGGGCAGTTGCACTTCGGTCAGGCGCAACACGCCGGAACCGGTAGCGACAGCGACGCCGGCCGGGTCATCATCCAGCACCATGCCCGGTGGCGCGGTCGCGATCGCCTCCGGCTCGGCCCAGGCTCGCCAGATCCGCAACACCTGCCCGGCCAGCCGGGTTTGGGCCACGGGGTATGGGTTGAACGCCAGAATCTGCCGCTCCAGCTCCAATGCCGGACGATTCCAGTCCAGCTCGGCTTCGGCTTTTTCCAGCTTGGCCGCGTAGGTGACGAAGGCGTCGTCCTGCGATTCCGGAATCAGTCGACCTGCCAGCACATCCGGCAATACGGCCTGCAGGGTGGTCGCCCCCAAGACCGCCAATCGATCGTGCAATTCGCCGCCAGTCGTTCCGCGCGAAATCGGGCAGGATGCGCGGGCGTACACCGGTCCGGTGTCCAAGCCAGCTTCCATGCGCATAATGCAAACGCCGCTCTCGCCATCGCCGGCCAGGATGGCCCGCTGGATCGGCGCGGCTCCGCGCCAGCGCGGCAGCAGCGAGGCATGGACGTTGACGCAACCCAGGCGGGGAATGGCCAGCACCGCGGGTGGCAGGATCAGGCCGTAGGCCGCCACCACCAGCAGATCCGGCGTCAACGCCGCCAGTTCGGCCTGCACGGCGGCATCGCGCAAGGAGGCCGGTTGGAGCACCGGGATGTCAGCGACCAGCGCGCGCGCTTTCACCGGGCTGGCGCGCAGCTGGCGACCACGGCCAGCCGGTCGATCCGGCTGAGTATAAACGGCGACGGGCGGATAGCCGGCGGCCAGCAAGGCTTCCAGACTCGGCACGGCGAACTCGGGAGTCCCCGCGAAAATCAGACGCGGCACAGCGGTCATCATGACAAGCAGGAATCGGATCGGGCAGCCCGCCCCATGAACGGGGGAACCGCGTGGGGCGCTGGCGACAGCGCGGGGTCGAACGAATCGGTCCTGTTCATACTCACGGGCGCGATTCGAGCCGAGCCTGCTTCTCCAGCTTCTTGCGAATGCGGTCGCGCTTCAATGCCGACAGGTAATCGACGAACAGCTTGCCATCCAGATGATCCATCTCGTGCTGGACGCATACCGCCAACAGGCCGCTGGCGTCCAACTCGAACGGCTCGCCGTCGCGATCGAGGGCGCTGACTCGAATCCGCGCGGCTCGGCGAACGGTCTCGTAGAACCCGGGCACCGACAGACAGCCCTCCTCCATGTCGTTCTCTCCGTCCCGCTCCAGCAAGGTTGGATTGATGAAGACCAGCGGCTGATCCTTGTCCTCGGACACATCCATCACGATCACACGCTTCTGGACGTTGACCTGGGTTGCGGCCAAGCCGATGCCCGGTGCCGCATACATGGTCTCCAGCATATCAGCCACCAGCGCGCGCACACTGTCATCGACGGTTTCCACCGGTAACGCTGGCTTGCGCAGCCGGGGATCGGGATAATGCAATATATTCAGTCGTGCCATGATTGCTCCGCGAACGCCTTCATTTCTCATTCGACTGTCGTTCGTTGGTGGAAATCATACGAGAAACCCCGTCGCGGGGGCTATACTTTGTGCGAATGGGGGTGACCCGCTGCACTCCTGACCGTTCCTCCAGAGGATGAGCAAGGACCATGAACATCACGCGTTCCTCAAGGCACCCCCGGATCGTCCTGTCGCTGGCGACGACGGTCCTGCTGTGGGCATGCGCCCAAACGCCTCCCCCTCAGCCCGAATCTTCCGCCGCGCCTCCAGGCGAACCGCCTCGCGTCGCGGGGCCGCCTGCAGCGGGAACCGCGCCTCCTCCTCTTGCCGGTTCCAGCCAAGCGCCAGATCAAGCCCCAGCGGTTGCGTTACGCCCCGACCATCCCCAGACCTATACGGTCGCGCCCGGCGACACCCTGTGGAGCATCGCTCGACGGTTCCTCCAGCACCCCTGGCAGTGGCGGGAAATCTGGCGGCAGAATCCCCAGATCCGCAATCCCAACCGGATCTATCCAGGCGATGTCCTCAAGTTCAGCTATGACGCCAACGGCAAGCCCCAGCTCGAAGTCGCCCAGAACGAAGAGGTGCCGCTGCTCAAAGTGTCGCCGCAGGTGCGGACCGAAACACTGACGCAACCGATTCCCCCGGTGCCCCGCGACGCCATCGAGTCGTTCCTGACCCGCGCCATCATCCTGAGCGATGCCCAGTGGCAACAAGCCCCCTACATCGTGGCCGACGACGACAGCCGACTGGTCTACGCCAATGGTAGCCGGGTTTACGTGCGCGGCGCCACGTCAGACCAGTCGCGCTACCGGGTGTTCCGCATCGGCGACGAGCTGCGCGAACCCGGATCGGACCGCTACCTGGGCACTGTCGGCATCTATCTGGGCGAAGCGATCCTGGAAAAGGACGGCGATCCGGCCACCTTCACCTTGACTCACAACGCCGTCTCGCCGATCAAGCCCGGCGACCGTCTGATCCCCTTCGAAAGCGAGGCCGAGCTGTACAACTTCGACCCGCACCCGGTCCCACCGGATACCGACGGCCTCATCATTTCCCAACTCAACCCCGACTTCATCCAGATCACCCAATACAGCAGCATCATCATCAATCTGGGCGATCGCGAAGGCATCCAGCCGGGCCATGTGCTCGCCATCTACAACAAGGGCCGGGAAGTGACCAATCCGGTGACCGGTGGCACTGTGCGCCTGCCCGGCGAGCGTTCCGGTCTGGTGATGGTTTACAAGGTGCATGACCTGGTCAGCTACGCCATCGTGATGGAAGCCGAGCGCGCCATTCACCTGCAGGACCGGGTGACCACGCCCTGAGCCACCTCGCCCCGTTCCCGGCTGCCGATCCGGCTTGGCTGCTGGCGCTGTTGCGGGCGCCAGGCATCGGATCGGTACGGTTCGCCCGGCTGTTGGAACGCTTTGGTTCGGCGGCGGCGGCGTTTGCTGCCAGTCGTGCCGAACGGGCGCAGCTGGACTTGCCGGAAAGCGCGCTCGATTACCTGGACCAACCCGACTGGCGCGCCATCGAACAGGATCTGAGCTGGCTGCAGCGGCCGGACAACCATCTACTGCACCAGGATGATCCCCGCTATCCGCCGCTATTGCGGCAGATTCCCTATCCGCCGCCGTTGCTGTTCGTCCATGGCGACCCGCTCTGCCTACAATCGCCCCAATTGGCCATCGTCGGCAGCCGCAGTCCGACCCCCCTCGGTCGGGAGACTGCCCACAGCTTCGCCGCCCATCTGGTCAACGCCGGCCTAGCCATCACCAGCGGCCTGGCGTTCGGCATCGACGCTGCCGCCCATCAGGGCGCGCTGAGCGGCAACGGCTCGACCATCGCGGTCATGGGCACCAGCCTGGATCGGGTTTATCCCGCCAAGCACCGCGATCTGGCCCACCGCATCGCCGAGTGCGGGGCCCTGGTCTCGGAGCTGCCCATCGGCACTCCGGCCCTGGCCGAAAACTTCCCCAGACGCAACCGCCTGATCAGTGGCCTGGCGCTCGGGGTGCTGGTAGTGGAAGCCGCCACCCAAAGCGGTTCGCTGATCACTGCCCGTCTGGCTACCGAACAGGGCCGCGAAGTATTCGCCATTCCCGGCTCGATTCACAATCCGCTGGCCAAGGGCTGTCATGCCCTGATCCGCCAGGGCGCGAAGCTGGTGGAAACCGCGACCGACATCCTGGAGGAGCTGGGACCTCTCGCGGCAGCCGGGGCCAACCCATGCGCCGCACCGGATACCGCTGGCGCGCCCTCGTCTTCCCTGGACGACGACTACCGGCAACTGCTGGCGGCCATGGGCGATCAGCCGGCAAGCGTCGACCTGCTGGTGGAACGCAGTGGATTGACGGCGGAAGCCGTTTCCTCCATGCTGCTCATCCTGGAATTAGAAGGTTACGTGGCGGCCGTTCCAGGCGGCCTGTATGGCCGGCTGAAATCCTGATCGATCGCCACCGAACCCTTGGTGAAGGCCGCGCATGTTTGTCGACCCTGCGGTGTGCTTTGCGCCCTGCCGATGGGTCGGCAAGAGTTTTTGTTTCCAAGATGAGTCGTGGAATGAAAGAAAACGTGCTGGACGTGCTGATGTACCTGTTTCAGAACTATATGGACAACGATACCGACGCCGACCCGGACCGCGAGTCGATCCAGACGGAGTTGTTGGCCGCCGGTTTTCCTTCGCGAGAGATTCAGCAGGCGTTCGAGTGGCTGGATGGCCTGGTCGATCGCCAAGTCGCACCATTGCCGTTCAATCCCAGCTCCCACCGCATCTACGTGGATCAGGAGCTGGCCCGGCTGGATGTCGAATGTCGTGGTTTTTTGTTATTTTTGGAACAAGGTGGGATTCTCGACCCGGAAACGCGCGAGTTGGTCATCGACCGAGTCATGGCGCTGGAAACGGATGACATCAGCCTGCATCAGTTGAAATGGATCATCCTGATGGTGCTGTTCAACCAGCCCGGTCAGGAAGAAGCCTATGCCTGGCTGGAAGATCTGGTTTTCGACGACGCGCCCGGCTATCTGCACTAGGCGTCGCCTCCCCTTCACGGCTTTTTGAATTCCCGCTCACGACCTTTGCGGGCGACTTCGCTCGCCAGTCGGTACGTTTTCTGCTTTACTGCTGTCCCCAATCTTCCGCATCAGCCACCCGCATTACGATCATGAGCAAGAATCTGGTCATCGTGGAATCGCCTGCCAAGGCAAAAACGATCAAGAAATACCTAGGCAAGGACTTCGAGGTTCTCGCCTCCTACGGTCATGTGCGCGATCTGATACCCAAGGAAGGCGCGGTCGATCCGGAACACGGCTTCGCCATGAAGTATCAGCTCATCGACAAGAACGAACGCCACGTCGAAACCATCGCCAAGGCGCTGGCCAAGGCCGATGCGCTCTATCTGGCTACCGACCCGGACCGCGAAGGCGAGGCCATCTCCTGGCATCTGTACGAGATCCTGCAACAGCGCGAGCTGCTCAAGGACAAACCGGTGCAGCGGGTGGTCTTCCACGAGGTCACCAAACGAGCGATCCTGGACGCCATCGCCGCGCCGCGCCAGCTGTCGCTGGATTTGGTGAACGCCCAGCAAGCCCGCCGGGCGCTGGATTATCTGGTCGGCTTCAACCTGTCGCCTCTGCTGTGGAAAAAGATCCGGCCCGGACTGTCGGCCGGCCGGGTGCAATCGCCCGCGCTGCGGATGATCGTCGAGCGCGAAGAAGAGATCGAACGGTTCCAATCGCAGGAATACTGGACCCTGGAGGCGGACGTCGCCAAGACCGGCCAGGGGTTCCTGGCCCGGCTGCACGAGTACGGCGGCGCCAAGCTCAGTCAGTTCAGCATCACCGGCAGCGAACAGGCTCACGCCATGGAGCAAACCCTGTTGGCGGCAGCCCACGCCTCACTGGCCACCAGCGAACCGTCTGCAGCAGATGCCATCATCGGTCGTCTGCAGATCGTCCGCATCGAGCGTAAGCAGCGCAAGCGCAACCCCTCCGCCCCGTTCACCACCTCGACCCTGCAGCAGGAAGCCTCGCGCAAGCTCGGGTTTTCCACCCAGCGCACCATGCGGATCGCGCAGCAACTGTACGAAGGCATCGACACCGGTCAGGGTGCAGTCGGGCTCATCACCTACATGCGCACCGACTCGGTCAACCTGTCGCAGGATGCGGTCGCCGACATCCGGGCGCTGATCGCCCAACGCTACGGCGCGCACAACGTGCCGGCCAGCCCCCGCCTGTTCAAGACCAAGGCCAAGAACGCCCAGGAAGCCCACGAAGCGATCCGCCCGACCGAAGCCACGGTCCTGCCGGAAACGATCCGGGCTGCGCTCAACCCCGAGCAGTACGCGCTGTACGAGCTGATCTGGAAGCGCACCGTAGCCTGTCAGATGATCGCCGCCACCCTCGATACCGTCGCGGTCGATCTGGCCTGCGGCACGGGCAACACCTTTCGCGCCACCGGCTCGACGGTGGCCGATCCGGGCTTCATGGCGGTTTATCGAGAAGGCGTGGACGACCAGGACGACGAAGACGACAGCCGGACGCTACCGCCGCTGCGGGAAGGCGAATGGATCGATCTGCTGGCGCTGCGTCCGGAACAGCATTTCACCGAGCCGCCGCCGCGCTACTCCGAGGCCAGCCTGGTCAAGGCTCTGGAAGAGCACGGCATCGGGCGACCCTCGACCTATGCGGCGATCATTTCCACCCTGCTGGCCCGTGAATACGCCTTGCTGGACAACCGCCGCTTCAAACCCACCGATGTTGGCCGTATCGTCAACCGCTTCCTGACCCAGCACTTCACCCAGTACGTGGATTACGAATTCACGGCCAAGCTGGAAGATGAGCTGGATGCGGTGGCGCGCGGCGAAGAAGACTGGGTGCCGCTGATGCGGGGCTTCTGGAATCCCTTCAAGCAGCGGGTCACGGAAAAGACCGAGAACGTCTCCCGCCAGGAAGTGGTGCAGAGCCACGAACTGGGGATCGATCCCAACACCGGCAAGCCGGTTTCGGTGCGGATGGGCCGCTTCGGACCCTTTGCCCAGCTCGGCGCCAAGGATGACCCCGACAAGCCGCGCTTCGCCAGTCTGCGCCCCGAACAGCGCCTGGACACCATCACCCTGGACGAAGCCCTGGCCCTGTTCCAGTTGCCGCGCGATCTGGGCAGTACCGCCGACGGCGAACCGATCCAGGCCAACATCGGCCGCTTCGGACCGTATGTCCGCTACGGCAAGAATTACGTCTCGCTCAAGGACGAGGACCCGTACACCGTCAGCCCGGAACGGGCGCTGGAATTGATCGCCGCCCATCGGGAGGCCGCCGCCAACAAGGTGCTGCGCGCATTCCCCGGTTCCGCGATTCAAATTCTCAACGGCCGCTTCGGCCCCTACATCACCGACGGCAAGAAGAACGTGCGCTTGCCCAAGGGCCGCGAACCGGGCAGTCTGAGTCTGGCCGAATGCGAAACCCTGGTGCGCGAGGCTCCGGAAAAGAAAAAGCCGGTCCGCGCGGTCGCCCGCCGTCGGGTCGCCGCGTCGTCCAAGTAGGCTAGAGTTCGATGAACATGCTGCGCCTGGACACCGCCGCCCGCGCTGTGCGAGCAGGCGGGCTCATCGCCTACCCCACCGAGGCGGTCTACGGCCTGGGCTGCGATCCGGACGATGAAGCGGCCGTCAAGCGCTTGCTGGCGCTCAAGCGCCGGCCCATGCACAAAGGGTTGATCCTGATCGCCGCCGACTTCGCCCAGCTCGCCCGGTTCCTGCAACCGCTGAGCGCTGCCGAACACGCCCGGCTGGCCGCTACCTGGCCCGGTCCCCAGACTTGGCTGATCCCGGCCCGTTCCACCACCCCACGCTGGCTGCGCGGTCGGCACGACACCCTAGCAGTGCGGGTCACCGCCCATCCGCTGGCCGCGGCCCTGTGTCGGCGCTGTGGCCATCCCCTGGTCTCCACCAGCGCCAACCGCAGCGGTCGCCCACCGGCCCGCACCGCGCTGGCGGTTCGCCGCCAGCTGAGCCGCCATCTCGACTACATCCTGACCGGCCCCACCGGCGGTGCGGCCAAGCCGACCGCGATCCGCGACTTGCGCACCGAGCGCCTCATCCGTAACGGCTAGGGCTGGAGCGGCTCCAGTGTCGGGAGCAAGCGCGCCAGCAAAGTCTTGACCTGCGCCATGCCCACGGTCAAATGCCGCTCGATCTCGGCCATGGTGATTTCGCCGGCGGTCTTGCCGGCAGCCCAATTGGCCACCACAGCGCAGGCGGCGTAATGCAGCCCCAGTTCCCGCGCCAACGCCGCCTCCGGCATCCCGGTCATACCGACGATATCGCAACCGTCCCGCTCCAGCCGACGGATTTCCGCCGCCGTTTCCAGCCGTGGTCCCTGGGTCGCCGCATAGGTGCAGCGCTCACGCGCGGCCAGATTCAGGCTCTGCGCCGCTGCGATCAACCGCGCCCGCAGCTCGGCGCTATAGGGCTCGGAAAAATCGATGTGGGTGACGTGAGTCAGGTTGTCCTCGAAGAAGGTGCTTGGCCGCCCCCAGGTGTAATCGATGATCTGGTCGGGAAAAGCCAGCGCCCCCGGCGCCATATCGTCGCGGATGCCTCCCACCGCTGCCACTGCGATGACCCATTGAACCTTGATCTGGCGCAGCGCCCAGAGATTGGCCCGGTAGTTGACCTGGTGCGGCGGCAAGGTGTGCTGCTGGCCATGGCGGGCCAGGAATACCACGGGCCGGCCACCGATCTCGCCATAGGTCAGCGGGCTCGAGGGCTCGCCGTAGGGCGTGGTCACGCTTTCCTGGCGGGTCATGCGCAGCGTATCCAGGGTGGTTAGGCCAGTGCCTCCGATGATGGCGATAGGTGGGATCATGGGTTTCATTCCAGATGGGATGGCGACAGAAAAGCAGCGGACGTTTACGGGGTGAGCCGAGTCAGGGCGCGATCATGATGCAACCAAATGGCGGTTGAC
>Ga0116179_1000159_pt1 | contig 53277 bp, 58 predicted proteins | sample AD_UKC071_MetaG_FD_89751 | JGI IMG/M metagenome (GOLD analysis project Ga0116179, IMG submission 89751) | Active sludge microbial communities of municipal wastewater-treating anaerobic digesters from USA - AD_UKC071_MetaG | ecosystem: Engineered > Bioreactor > Anaerobic > Digestate | place: USA...
AGGAATAGCGCATGTGGAATAAGCTCAAGTTAATTCTGCCCTATGTGGAGAAACCTGCCCGCTATGTAGGCAATGAAATCAATTCTGTCGAAAAAGAGCAAGGGAAAGTGGAGCTTCGCTTTGCTTTGGCCTTTCCTGATGTCTATGAAATAGGCTTTAGCTACATGGGGTTTCACATTTTATACGAGATCATCAATGATATCCCCTGGGCACAGGCAGAACGGGTTTTTGCCCCCTGGCCGGACATGGAGGCAAAGATGCGGGAGCACAATCTGCCTCTCTATGGCCTGGAAACAAAGACTCCTTTGCATACCTTTGATATCATCGGCTTTACTTTGCAGTATGAATTGGGATATACCAATATCCTCAATATGCTGGATTTGGCAGGGCTTTCGCCCTATGCCCCTGAAAGAAGCGATTTCCCCCTGGTGCTGGCGGGGGGACCCGGGGCAATGAATCCCGAACCCCTGGCAGATTTTATCGATGCCTTCGTCCTGGGGGAAGGAGAGGAAATCGTCCTGGAAATTGCCGAAACAGTGAAAGAAGCCAGGAAGGGGGGCCTGGGCAAAGAGGATACCCTGGCTAAATTGGCGGCGATACCAGGAATCTACGTGCCCAAATTTTATTCCCCGGCCTATGATGCAAAAGGTGTGTACAGGGGGCTGAAACCCCTGGGAGACTTTCCGCCCCTTAAGAAGAGAATTGTCAAAGACTTTGGCTGCCATCCCCTGCCGCGCAAATTGGTGGTCCCCCTGGTGCAGCCGGTTCACGATCGGGTCAGCATTGAAATCTGCAGGGGCTGTGCCCGGGGTTGCCGTTTTTGCCAGGCGGGAATGCTTTACCGCCCTGTTCGCGAACGGCCGCGAGGGCAGCTGGCAGAACAGGGAATGCAGCTGCTCCAAAATACCGGCAGCAGTGAAGTCAGTCTTTCTTCCTTGAGCAGCGCCGACTATTCGCAAATCGAGGAGCTGGTGAAAGATTTAATAGCTTCAGAGGGAACCAGCGTGTCCCTGCCTTCCCTGCGCGTCGACAGTTTCAGTGTGGAACTGGCCCGGCTGACGAAGGCAGTGCGCAAGACCGGCCTTACCTTGGCGCCGGAGGCTGGCAGCCAGCGGTTGCGGGATGTCATCAATAAAAACGTCAGTGAAGCGGATATCTTTAATGCTGCCCGCAAGGCATTTGCAATGGGCTGGGACAGCCTGAAGCTGTACTTTATGCTGGGGCTGCCTTCAGAAACTGATGAGGATATTGTCGGCATTATTGACCTGGTTCGCGGCCTGGAACGGCTGTACCGGGAAACCCGAGGGAAGAAAGGGCGGCTGAAAATCACTGTGGCTGTGTCCACCTTTGTTCCCAAACCCCATACGCCTTTTCAATGGGAGGCCCTGCTGGAGCGTCAGGAGGTGGAAAGGCGGCAGCGCCTGCTCCTGGACAATTTGCGGCCGCCTCTGTACAAGGTGCAAACCTCCGACTGGGAGGAAAGCAAGCTGGAGGCAATGCTGGCCCGGGGTGACCGCAGGCTTGGCAGGGCAATTTTTCTCGCCTGGCAAAAGGGCTGCCGCTTTGACGCCTGGAGTGAGCACTTTCGCCCCCGGCTTTGGGAAGAAGCCTTTGATGAGGCGGGTATAGATGTGGGGGCGTCGACAGGGGAAATTCCCCTGGCAGCTGTCCTTCCCTGGGACCATATTGACATAGGTGTTTCCAAAGATTATTTGCTGGGGGAACTGGCCAAAGCAAAGGCGGCTGAGGTCACCCGAGATTGTACTTTTGCAGATTGTTCCCGTTGCGGCGTGTGCGGGGCATTTGCAGTCAAGCCGCTCAAGAGAGGGGGAAAAGCCCCATGCGATTGATATTGTGCTATGAAAAAAAAGGCCCCATGGCTTTTATCGCCCATCTGGATTTTCAGCAATTGTGGTGGCGTATTTTTCGCCTGGCGGGGATGCGCCTGGAAATGACTAAAGGTTATAATCCCCGGCCCCGGATGCGGTTTGCCTTGCCCCTGGCCACGGGGTTCCAGGGGGAAAGGGAATTGCTGGAGGTGTTTCTCGAAGAAGATGAAGAGGAAGTGGTGGAGAGGCTCAACAATGTCATGCCCCGGGGGCTGGCTGTATTGGCGGCAACACCCGTTGCTGACCCTTTCCCCAAAATAACCGCCCTGGTTGACGCCGTGGCCTATCGCGTTGAGCTTCCCGCTTCTCTGCCCGGTCTGGATTGCGTTGTCCAGGTGGCGGGAGACTACCTCCTGGCCGCTGACCAGGAGGGGTCGGAACTGACCTTATTGCTAAAAGTTGACAATCAGCGTTCCGTCAGGCCCGATACCATTGCGGCTGCTTGTTTCCCTCAGCAGGACCCTGCAGGTTTTGCCATTACCAGGACGGGGATTTATGCGCGAAAAAATGAAAAAAATTCGCCGCTGCCGACGGGTATGTTGTTGCTTGACTGATTTGGCTGTGGTATTATAAGTGTTGGAGTTTTAACCGCACAAGCCGGGCTTGAAAATGTCTTCCCAGACTGCCTTGGTTTGGCGAGTACCTTGCAATGGAGGTGTAACTAATGTACGCTATTCTGGAAAATGGAGGCAAGCAATACCGCGTCTCTGAGGGCGATGTTGTCTTTCTTGAAAAAATTCAAGCCGAGCCCGGCAACACTGTTTCCTTCAGCGAAGTCCTGGCTGTCGGCATGGATGACAAGCTCATCCTCGGCAAACCCTATGTGAATGCCACCATTACCGCGAAGGTCCTTGACCATGGCAAAGCCAAAAAAGTCGTTGTCTTTAAGTACAAGGCAAAAAAGAACTACCGGCGCAAACAAGGACATCGCCAGCCATTCACCAAAGTCAGCATCGAAAAAATTTCTCTGGCGGAATAATGATTGCAGTTAAGGTTTTCCGGGATGATCAATCCATCCTGGGCTTTTCAGTTGCAGGTCATTCGGATTTCAGCGCCCGGGGTTCAGATATTGTCTGCGCGGCAGTTTCTGCCCTCAGCCAAACCGCTGTCCTTGCACTGGCTGAAGTTGCCGGGATTGACCCCCTGTATACCAAGGAGGATGGGCTGCTGGAATGCCGCATTCCCCAGGATATTGTCCCCCATCAGTTTCAAACCTGCCAGGTGATATTCAAGACAATGTTGCTTGGCATCGCAAATATTGCTGAACAATACCCGGATTTTGTTGGGATATGCAATGAGGAGGTGTTATGATGTTTAAAATAGATTTGCAACTATTTGCTTCCAAAAAGGGAGTTGGCAGTTCTAAAAACGGTCGCGATTCCATCTCAAAGCGCCTGGGCGTTAAACGCCAGGATGGCCAGTATGTTACCGCAGGCTCGATTATAGTGCGCCAGCGGGGCACAAAAATTCATCCCGGCAATAATGTCGGCATTGGCGGCGATGATACCTTATTCGCCAAGATTGACGGTATCGTCACCTTTGAAGGCAATGGCACCAGGGGACGTAAAAGAGTCAGTGTATATCCTGAAGCTTCCGCTATTTAGAACTCCGGAAACCCGGAGTTTTTTTCACCAAAAAGAAGTGCAGGTGAGGCAATGTTTATAGATTACGTCACGATTGAAGTTGAAGCTGGAAAGGGGGGCCATGGGGCTGTCTCCTTTCGGCGCGAGAAATTTGTCCCCAGGGGCGGCCCTGATGGCGGCGACGGCGGCCATGGCGGCAATGTCATTATCGAGGCCAGCAATGAGCTCAACACTCTGTCTTCTTTCCGCTATAAGAAGGTTTTCCGTGCCGAGAAGGGGGCTAATGGCCAAGGGGGCAACCGCCATGGCAAAAACGGCAGGGACCTGGTGCTAAAGGTTCCTGTCGGTACCATGCTGTACGATGATGAAAATGACAGGCTGCTGGCTGACCTGGACTATCCTCAACAGTTTGTTTTGGCCAAGGGTGGAAAAGGAGGGAGAGGGAACGCGAGGTTCGCCACTTCTGTGCACCGCGCCCCCAGGAACGCAGAGCTGGGCCTTCCCGGTCAAAACCTTAAAGTGCGGATGGAGCTGAAGCTCGTCGCCGATGTCGGCTTAATTGGCTTCCCCAATGTAGGCAAATCCACCCTTTTGGCAGCCATCTCGGGGGCCAGGCCCCGGATTGCTGACTTTCCCTTTACCACCCTGGTGCCTAACCTGGGGGTAGTGGAGCCAGCAGGGGCAATGCCCTTTGTGGTGGCGGATATCCCCGGACTGATCGAAGGGGCCCATGCCGGCAAAGGCCTGGGCCACCGTTTTCTGCGCCATGTCGAGCGCACCCGCCTCCTGGTTCATATGGTGGATATTGCCGCCCTGGAGGGGCGGGATCCCCTGGAGGATTACCGCCAGATAAACGCCGAACTGGCGAAATATAACCCCCGTCTGGCAGAGTTGCCGCAAATAGTAGCTGTTAACAAAATCGATTTATTGGCCGATCGCGCTCCCATAGAGGGTTTCCGGCAGGCCTTGCCGGGGGTGGAGATTTTTGAAATTTCCGCCGCCACTGGCACCGGCACCGAAAAGTTAATTCAGCGCATTTCCCAGCTGCTGGCGGAACTGCCCAGGGTCCCGCTTACACCGCCGTCACCGGAAAATACCCTGATAGAACTCTTGCCTCAGCAGGGAATCCTCGTAGAAAAGGTGGCGGAGGATGTCTATGTCTTGTCGGGACGACGGGTGGAGATTCTTGCGGCAAAAACCGATTTTGACAATGATGAAGCCGTTGCAAATTTCTATCGGGTCGCCAAGGCAATGGGGGTTTTCGACCTGCTGCAAAAAGAGGGGATTCAGCCAGGAGATACAGTAATCATTGGCGAGGAGGAATTTACTTATGAGTAAAGAGAGCATAATCCTCTTTGGCGGCAGTTTCGATCCTCCCCACCTGGGTCACATGGTAGTGGCCCAGTGGGTGGCAGATGCCTTGTCGGCACCTGTACGCTTTTTGCCTGCAGGGAACCACCCTTGCAAAGACAATGTGGGTTCCGGCGACGAACGCCTGCAAATGCTGAAAATAGCCACCCAAGGCAATCCCAGTTTTTTAGTCGATGAATACGAGTACAACCTGGGAAAAGTCAACTATACTGTCGATACCCTGGAAAGATATGCCCGGGAGTTCCATGTCTCCAGGGAAAAATTATACTTTGTCGTCGGCAGTGATTCTCTCCGGGATTTTAGTACATGGCGGGATCCCCAGGGCATTGCCCAACGGGCCACATTGCTGGCCTTTGCCCGGGAAGCGACAGATTGGAAAGAACTGTTGCTGCCTCTGAAGCACCTGGAGGCGAAAATTATTATCTGCAATGCCCCCATTATTCAGATCTCTTCTACTTTAATCCGGGAAAGGGTGAGGCAGGGACTGTCAGTGCGCTACCTGGTTCCGCCCGGAGTAGAGGAGTATATTGTAGAAATGGGACTGTACCGAGAAGGAATCTGAGAGGTAAATGTTGAAGGAATAATGGATGAAGGAGGTGCACCATGCAGTATTTACCACGCGCAAGCCGCTACCGGCGGAAAAGAAAAAGATTTAGCTTTAAAAAGCTGGGAACGCTTCTTACCCTGGCAGTGTTCCTCATTCTGTTGTTCTTGTGTGTACGTTACTTTTCACTCTTTCAGGCGCTGAAGGGTTCGGACTCCCCTGCTGTCTGGCGCCCCGAGGAGCAAGAGCGGGTCCAATTTTTAATTGCCGGACGCCTCAATAACCAAATCACATCATGCACACTCCTTTCGGTGCCGGCTTCCCTGGACGCGCCAATTCACATCCTGCGGATTCCTCCGGCAACCCTTTTAAGCGGCCAGGCTGATGCCACTGACTCCCTTGTCGCCCTTTATGCTGAGCAGGGAATTGAAGCAGCCATCAAGGCTCTTGAAAAATTGTTCGCCGGAAAAATGTCCCTTGACCACTATGTGGTCTATGATGTCCAAAAAATTAAGGATATTGTCTCCGAGATGTCCGGAGTAACTGTCACCCTGCCGGAGGAGTATATTGTCAGCACTGAAGAATCGGATTACATCTTTAAGGCCGGCGACAACGAAATTCCGTCAAACCAGATCATTCCCCTCATTGCCTCCGATACTGAGTGTCGCGACATTGACTTTTGGGCGGAAAAATCTTTGCTGGTGGAAGTGTTTAATCAGCTGTTTACACTGAAACATATCAGCTACTTTGTCACCAATATGAACAGCATTGCCGAGGGCTACGATTCGGATATGTCACCCCGGCAGCTGGCGAAGCTCAGGGACTCTTTGCAAGCACTGACCTGGGAGAACCGCAGTTACTCCCTTTTGCCGGGCAGCTGGCTTGCCTCGGGTGAGCAACAATATTGGTCCTGTGATCAAAAACTTTTAGAAATGAAAGTCAGTCAGATTGTCAATAATATCCCTGGTTATGATAAATCCTTACTGGTAGTAGATATATTTAACGGCAATGGCATTACCGGCTTTGCCGCCAAGACGGCAAACCTGCTGCGGGGACACCTGTTTAACATTGGCCGGGTTGACAATGCTGAGCCCTCCGAGTTTACTCGCATTTATTACCAGAAAGAGTACCACCTTGCCGCCGTGGAAATTTCCCTGATCCTGGATGTCGAGGCGGTTCTTATCGAAGACAGTTATATTGACAGTGACAATCCTGTGGCCGTTATTCTGGGGCAAGATTTGAGAGGGAGGTAGAGCATGCAACCGCTGGCAGTTAATCTGGCTGCCGCCGCCGCTGAAGAAAAAAAGGCTGCAGATATCAAGATTATTGATATCAGTGCCAGTTCAGCCTTTACTGATTATTTTGTCCTGGCAACGGGGTTGACGAAAATTCACACCCGTGCTATTGCCGATTTTATTGAGGAGACTTTGGCCGAAAATAATTTCGTACCTTTCAGTAAATCAGGATACCAGGAGGGTGAGTGGATCCTCCTGGATTACCTGGATTTTGTTGTGCATATCTTTACTCCCGAAGCCCGGGAGTACTACCAGCTGGAACGGTTATGGGAGTACCGGGACTGATGGGGGCCTACGATCTATTAGCCAGGTATTACGATTGGCTCATGGCTGATGTGCCCTACCGGCGCTGGATTGAGTTTATCGCCGCCTATGCAAGAAGACAGGGAAGTATTTGCATTGTCGACGCCGGCTGTGGCACTGGCACCGTGGCCCTGGGATTAAGGCAGAAGGGCTTTCGCGTTGCAGGCCTGGACAGCTCGCAGGAGATGCTGGCCCTGGCCCGGAGCAAGGCCGAGGCCTTGGGCTTGTCCTTGCCCCTGTTCCAGGGGAATTTTTCTGCCCTCCCCCTGAAAGCAGACCTGGTTATTTCGACATGTGACGGCCTCAATCACCTTCTCGGCAACAAAGAGGTAATCAGATTTTTCCAAGGAGTCCATCGCTGTTTGAGCCCAAAGGGATCCCTGATCTTTGATATTAATACTGAGTATAAGTACCGGCGTATTTTAGGAAATAATATCTTTGCCTGGGAAACACAGGGTGTGGATGTAATCTGGCGCAACCAATATTCGCCTCCCTTTAATTTCGCGGATATTTCCCTGTATGTGCACAGCAGGGGCTGCTGGTCCAAATCTGTTTTCCTCATTCAGCAGCGTTGTCATTCCGTGTCAACCCTGGTATACTATTTAGAGAAAACGGGCTTTGAGCTTAAAGGAATTTGGAACAATTACAGCTTTAAAGCTGTTTCCCCTGCGACCCAGAGGCTTACCTTCATCGCCCAAAAAAAAATATAAAGGAGTTCAGACTATGAAATTCAGCAAAGATATGACTATTAAAGAAGCACTGCAAGTGGATTCCAGAAGTGCCGAAATATTTTTAAGCCATGGCATGCATTGTATCGGATGCCCAACTGCCAGTGCCGAGAGTATTGAAGAGGCAGCCATTGCCCATGGCATTGATGTCGATGCCCTGTTAGACCAACTAAACGCCCTGTAAAAGCGCCGCGAGCGCTTTTTTTGCAGGACATTCCCGCTGCTGCGCAGAATACAACTCCAGATTCATATTAGGAGGGTAGATTGTGGAGCTAAAAACCAAAGAACTTGCTTATTTAATAGTTCTTGCGGTTATAATAGCTTCCCTGGGAATCTGCAGCAGCCGTAAAGGCACTTTCGCCGAGAAAACCCCCTTGGTCAGTGAGGCAACCCTGACAGTACATGTGGCCGGGGCAGTTAACAACCCTGGTGTATATACTCTGCCTGCCGGCAGCAGGGTCGGGGATGCAATAGACGCTGCGGGGGGCCCTTTGGCGGAGGCTGATATCCACCGGCTTAACCTGGCTGAAATCCTCATTGATGGCAAGAAGGTGCATGTTCCTGCTGTGAGCACCGAGTCCGAATCCCAAGATGGTCTGATCAATATCAATACCGCCAGCGCCAAAGAGTTGGAGGCCCTGCCCAATATTGGCCCTGCCCGGGCGCAAAAAATCATCGAATACCGGGAAACCCACGGCCCTTTTACTTCCATTGAAGAAATCACCAAGGTCAACACAATCGGCCCGAAAATATTCGAGAGCATTAAAGATCTCATTACTTATTGAGCAAAAAAAAAGGCTCCGAGGAGCCTGTTATTATCTTGCAAAGACATGATTGCCGATCTTGGTAATGATGGGCCTGGTCCGAATCCAGAGATTGGTGGCAGTGACAGGATTATAGTAGAACACAGCACCGTACGTGGGGTCGACACCGTTTATGGCTTGCTGTGCTGCATTGTAAGCTGACTGATTGGGTGTCAGCCAGAACTGGCCGTCATGAACAGCAGTAATTGCCCAGGGCTGGTAGATGACGCCGGCAATGGTGTTGGGGAAGTCAGGGTGTTTCACCCGGTTGAGGATAACGGCGGCAACAGCCACTTGTCCCAGGAATGGTTCTCCCCGGGCCTCGCTGTAGACTGCCCGCGCCAGCAATTCAAATTCCTGCGCTGTGACCGTAGTCTTTATTGCGGGAGCGTTGGCCGCAGTGGGGATGACCAGCTTTTGCCCAACGTAGATAATCGTTCCGGTTATATTGTTGGCACTGACAATTGCGCTAATGCTTGTCCCATAGCGTTGCGCCAGAAGATACAGGCTTTCGCCCCGCACAACTGTATGGACTGTGGGAATTGTGAGGGTCTTTCCGGCAATAATGAGATCACTGCTGAGATTATTGGCTGCTTTCAAACTTTCAATGGTTACCCCATATGCGCGGGAAATTTTCCACAGACTGTCTCCAGGTTTAATAATGTGTTGCTGCCCAAAAACAGGGGTGGCGAGTAACAGGCATATGCACATCGCTAGGGCGATTGTTACCGGTATACGCTTCAGCTTCGCTTTTCGCATCTCCATCCTCCTAGTAAAGTATATTGCTGATTATATCTGAAAATAGTCAATGGCAACAAAGGGCATAATCCCTGAAAACTGAGGGTTTTCCCTTGGTGTTCTCATGTTATGTAAACTAGCCTGCAGTCAATCGCAATATTTCAGGGCAATGGATAGATCAACCAATAAGGGGGACGATGATGAAGATAAAAAGCCGTATTCTCGCTCAAGAACAAATCTCCCGCACAATTCGGCGCATATCCCACGAGATAATAGAGCGCAATCATGGCACTGAGGATGTGGTCTTATTGGGGATTCGCACCCGTGGAGTGCCCCTGGCCAGGCGAATCGCCGCCAGAATACTGGAAATTGAGGGTGTAAAGGTGCCGGTGGGAGAACTGGACATTACATTGTACAGAGATGATCTGACCTCGGACCAGGAGCAGCCCACCGTGGCCCCTGTGCAACTTCCCTTTAGTGTCCGCGGTGCCATAGTCGTCCTTGTGGATGATGTCCTTTTTACCGGCAGGACAGTGCGGGCCGCCATGGACGCTGTAATAGACCTGGGGCGCCCCAAGCGCATACAAGTGGCTGTCCTGGTGGATCGCGGCCACAGGGAATTGCCTATTCGCGCTGACTTTGTTGGGAAAAATGTCCCTACTTCCAGGCAGGAAAATGTCCTGGTCCGGTTAGAAGAAATTGACGGCAGCGACGAAGTGCTGATTGCGCAATTGGAATAATGTCCTGGTGGCTGGTAGCCGGTTTAGTGCTGGGTATTATTTGCGGGGAGCTTTTTAATCACTGGCTTCTCGCCGGGCTTTCCCTGGGATTTGGCCTTGTGCTGTTGGTATTCAGCAGAAGGCAAGCAGTTGCCCTCTGTGTTATTTTCTTTGCTGCCGGCATGCTGCTGACGGTATTTCATTTGCAAGGACTGTACAGGCCCGAGTATGGCCGGGAAGAAGTCTTGCTCATTAAGAGCACCAAGCTTGTCCAGGAGGGAGATTCTTATGCCTGGCAGGGCAAAGTCCTGGAACCGGAGTCTTTGGCGGGGGCTACAGTCCTGATTTATTCCGACAGTTACTCTTCTGGGGTGTATCGCCTGCGCGGCGTTTTATACCCCCCGGTGCAGTACCGCAATCCCGGCCAGGGCTGGCATTATAAGCGCAAAATCTACAACGGCGAAATCGGTTGCCTCAACAGGCCGGAAACCCTGTCTTACCAGCCTGTTTCCCTTAATCTCCTCCAGCGGGCCAGGGAAAACTACAGGCAAAACATTCTCGACAACATCGCCTGCCCTGACAGTGCAGCCCTGGCTTTGGCCCTTACCACCGGCGACCGCAGTATGTTGGCAGGGGAGTTAAAATCCGCCCTGTATTTAACGGGAACCGGTCATATCATGGCTATTTCCGGCCTTCATGTGGGAATTTTGCTGGGGCTGATCCTGGGCCTGTTGCGCTTTTTGCGCCTGAGCAGGGCAGTGGCGGCAATTATCGCCCTGGTCTGCATTGCCGTGTACATCGTTTTTGCCGGCCCTTCGCCCTCTTTAGTCAGAGCAGCGCTGATGGCTGCATGGGGCGTTGCCGCTCTGCTGGCAGGCAGAGAGAAGCAGGGGTTTACTGCCTTGCAGTGGACGGTTTTTGCCATGCTCTTGTATAACCCCTTGCAACTATTTGATTATGCCTTTGTCTTTTCCCTGATTTCTACCTTTGTCTGCCTGAGAGCAAAGGGCAGTCTGGACAAGCTGCTGGTTTTTTTGCCGACACTAATACGGCAGACCGCCGCAGTGACAATACTCATCCAGTTGGTAGCCCTGCCCCTCGTCATTGGCCTTTTTGGCAGCTCATCTCTGTGGTCTCTGTTTGCCAATATCGTCATCGTGCCCCTGATGCCATTTTTAGCAGGTTTTTCGCTGCTGGCAGGCTTGCTCCCCGGGGCAATGGGAGCAGTAGTTGCCTTCCCCGCCAGGATCTTATTGAAGGGAGTTGCAGCCTTTTTAACTCTCCTCACTGAATTCCCCCTGCCAATCAGGATGGGGGGGCTGGGCTTAGCCCTCACTGCAGTGGCCAGCCTGGGCCTGCTGTTGCATCTGTCGGGTCTTGGCTTTAAAAAAACTGCTTACCTTCTGGTAACGGGTATGTCAATAGTTGTCCTGGTTTTCAATTTCTTTACTCATTGTGTGACCACGGTTTGGTTTCTCGATGTGGGCCAGGGGGATGCCATTGTCATCCGCTCCAGGGGGCAGTGGACACTGGTGGATTGCGGAGACGCCCGGGCCGGGGAGAAGGCAGTGCTGCCCGCTCTGCGGTATTTGGGAGCAGACAGGCTTAAGAGGGTGATCATTTCCCATCCCCATGCCGATCACCTGGGAGGGCTGGCAGCGGTGCTGGCGGAAGTTCCTGCCGACCAGGTTGTCGTCAATTTCTCCCTGGACCTTCCCCAGGCGACGGAGGTGTCGGCTCCCGTCACTGTCCTCGACGGCCTGGAAATCTGTTCCCACCAGCTCGAGCTGGCCAATGTCAACGATACTTCCCTCCTGGTTTCCCTGGGAGGGGATAAAGTGCTCCTTACCGGAGATATTGAAGCAGACGGGGAAATGCTGTATTCTCCCCGGTTAAGGCCCCACCAGGTGCTTAAGGTGGCCCATCACGGCAGTAAGTCTTCAACCTCTCCAGCTTTCCTGGAACAAGTCAGGCCCGGGATTGCCGTCGTCAGTTGTGGTTTGGCCAACTCCTTCGGCTTTCCGGATGAATCAACTCTGGATAATCTCGCCAGGGCTAAGTGCAGGGTCTACCGCATTGATGTATGCGGGTGTGTGCGTGCAGTTTTTTGGCCCTGGGGCGGAGTCAGTGTAAAAACCTTTGCGGGGAGATAGTCATGGCTGATAATTACTTCGTTGTCGGTGAAGAGGAATACTTGGTGGATGCCAAAGTCAAAGAGCTCATTGGCCGCCACGGCGGCGATGATGAATGGTCCCTGGAAAGGCTGTCCAGTTGGGAGGAACTGAAAGAAAGGCTGCTGGACATGCCGATGTTTTCCGAATCCAGAGTTTTTCTTGTTGAGTATCAGGAACTTTTTGCAGGCAAACCCGATTCCGGACAGGTGGGGGAGCTCTTGTCCAGCCACGACAATGTCCTCATTGTCTACACCCGGGGCAAGACTGACAAGCGCACTGGCCTGTACAAAAAGTTAAGCACCTGTGCCAGACTGATTGAAGTGGTTGCCCCCAAAGGCCAGGCGTTGGTGCGCTGGGTAATGGAGAGAGGAGCGGAGCTGGGGGCGGCCAGGTTGGACAGCAAAGCTGCAGGAACCCTGGTCTTCCTGGCAGGGACAAATATGCTCGTCCTCGACAATGAGCTAAAAAAGCTGATTAACTATAATCCCGAAATCAGCGTTGAAACTGTGCAAAAACTGGCGGTGCGGGATCTGCAGGCCAGTATTTTCACCCTGGTGGATTATGTCGTTGGCGGCCAGCTGGCCAAAGCCCAGGTGGCAGCGGAAGATATGCTGCGCACCGGGGCTGAAATCCCCTATATTTTATTTATGTTAGGGCGTCAGTACAGGTTGCTCTTTGAATATCTCTATTACCAGCACCAGGGCTACAGCAGCGGGCAAATTCAGCGGCAGTTGTCCTCCATGCACCCCTATGCCTTTCAAAAATTGAGGTCCCAGGCGGTAAACCTGGACATGAAAAAGTGCGCTTCCAGCCTGCAAGCCATTCTCGATGCCGATTACAGCTATAAGACGGGGAGAATGCAGGGACCAGGCCTGCTCCAGGTGCTGCTGGCAAAAATCGCAAAAAAATAATCCCGGAAATCGGGATTTTTACATTTTTACAGCCAGTCTTGATTTACGACGCGCAGCAGCGTTTTTATGAATAATGCCTTTGCTGGCAGCCTTATCCAACATAGAAGAGATCTTAATGTAAAGAGCTTTGGCAGTTTCAGTGTTACCTTCTGCCAGAGCGGCTTTATATTTGCGGATGTAAGTTCTAATCGAGGATTTGGTGCTGACATTTCTCGCCCTTTTTGCCTCGTTAATCCTTATCCTCTTTAATGCAGTTCTGCTGTTGGCCATATGGAACACCTCCCTTTGCCAAATTAGCAACATTAGGATTTTAACATGGGAAAATGATAAATGCAAGCCGGGTGCAGGGAATTATTTTGCCGATTTCGGTTACTCTATAAGCAAAGGAGGAATTACCATGCTTCGACTGATTATAAGATTCATTGTCTCTGCTTTGGTCTTGATGTTTGTAGGGTTTCTTGTGCCCGGCTTTGGCCCTTTGAGCTTTGTCAATGCGCTGATTGCAGCAGTGGTCATCAGCGTCCTGGGCTATGCCATTGAAGCCCTGTTTGGGAAGAATCTCTCCCCGCAGGGCCGGGGGATAATCGGCTTCTTGACCTCTGCCGTTGTCATCTATCTCTCCCAGTTTATTGTGCGGGATTTAGATGTCACAATCCTCGGTGCATTGGCCGCGGCCTTGATAATCGGGATAATCGATATCTTCGTGCCCACCGAACTCAGATAAAGAAAGAGGAAGAGTTTTGTTCAGAACTGACTTAGTCCTGGAAGCCCATGAAATATTTCTTCAAACCAGTGAGCTTCCTGAACTGGCGGGAGTTGAGACCAAGCATCAATCCCTGGAGGGGATTGATGTTTCCGTTACCAATATCCTCACTGCCGATGCCGCCGCCAAAATTGGCAAGGGTCAAGGTAAGTACATCACCATTGAGGCCACAGGCCTCCGGGAAAAGAATGAAGAACTGGAAACCCGGCTGGTCAAGGTGCTGGGCCGGGAGCTCCAGGGGATGTTAAATTTAAACGGCAATTCGAAGGTGCTGGTGGTAGGCCTGGGCAACTGGAATGTAACTCCCGATGCCCTGGGCCCAAGTGTGGTGGAGAAGATTTACGTCACCCGGCACCTCAAAGCCATGTACCCTGATAAAATCGGACCCGGTTTCAGGGATGTCTGTGCCATCGCCCCTGGGGTACTGGGGCTTACCGGCATTGAGACCGGTGAGATAATCATCGGCATCGTACAGCGGATCAGGCCCGATATTGTCATTGCCATCGATGCCCTGGCTGCCCGCAGCCTGCGCCGCCTTAACACCACTATCCAAATTTCTGACACCGGCATCTACCCGGGATCGGGAGTGGGCAATAAGCGCGAGGGGGTAACCAGGGAGAACCTGGGCATCCCGGTTATTGCCCTTGGTGTCCCCACAGTCGTCGATGCTGCAACCCTCACCGGCGATGTTCTCGACTTGCTGATCCGGGCGGCGGAAAGTGAAGCGAAAATCCCCTGGGATATCAAAGTAATGCTCTCTGCTTTGGAGAAATTTTCTCTGGAGGACAAAAAGCAGCTGATAAAAGAGGTGTTGAATCCGGAAGTAGGGGTACTGATGGTGACTCCCAAGGAAGTAGACAGGTTGTTGAAAGATATCTCCGATTTGCTGGCCAATGGCTTAAATGCCGCCCTGCATCCCCGGGTGGCCCAGGAATACTTAAACTAGAAATCGAGGATAGCATCCCCGATTTTTTCGTAAACGCCCTTTCCCGTGCATATATTGTCAGGGGAGGGGTCGGTCGTGAATAATAAAAGAAAAATTTTGGGGATACTGCTCATTACACTGCTGCTGGTCCTGTTTATTGTAGCCAGCAATGGCCTGGCCCCTGCAGCTGCCAGGTACAATAGCCTTAATCCCTATTACTTGCTGAGCCTGGGCGCTCCGGGAGTATTTTATGAGGACATTGATGCCCTGGGCCCCAGTTTTAAGCTGGAGCCCTGGCGCATTCTGGGGCTGCAAATGCCGGTCTTTGCCAGCATCGACCCGGGAGAATGGCAGGAGGTGACGGGGAAGCCTCCCGTCAATAATGTAAGTCCTGGCCCGGGCTTGCCCCGCTCCGGCAAGGTGGGTATTTATCATACCCATACCAGCGAAGCCTTTGTCCCCACCGCAGGCCAGGCGCGCAGCGAGGATTTTTCTCAGACCGTTGTCTGCCTGGGTGAGGTCATTGCTGCCAAACTCACTGCCAGCAATATTCCAGTGATTCACGTCAAAAAATATCACGACCCCGTCTATAAGAACTCCTATACGGAATCCCGCAAGTCGGCTCAGGAAATGTTGGCGGCCCATCCCGACATCAGCCTGATTATGGATATTCACAGGGATGGCGTGGGCAAGACTGCCGAAAGCGGACGCAAAATGACTACAGCCACAGTCAACAATCTTGCCGCCGGCAGGATAATGTTTGTCATCAGCTCTGCCCATCCCGACTGGCAGAAAAACCAACGTATCGCCAATGACCTGCACAATATTATAGAAGAAAAATATCCCGGCTTGTCCAGGGGAATAGTACTGCGGCTTGATTCGGCATTTCATCAGGATCTGCATCCCGGGGCAATTTTGGTGGAGATAGGAGGCCACTGGAATACTCTGGAGGAGGCCATTTATGGCGCTGAACTCTTCGCCGATGTCTTGATAGAATATTATGGAGGTGCCCGGTGAAGGTCAAGGAAAACAACCTCTACTTTGTCGCTGTATTGTTTTTTCTCGCTGTGGTGCTGGGAGGGCTGAGCATTGTCGATGCAGGCCTCAACCGCTTAATTGCGCCGGAGGAGCCCTTTATCTCGGTGGCGGTGCAATATGACCATGGAATAAAGCTGAAAATTCCCGGCAAACAGCTTCACCTGCCCTGTTTAGACCTGTGTTCAGTTGAGATGGGGGATAATTGCTGGCACTTTGCCAGAGGAGAGGTGAGGCTGGGATTGCCCCGCTTTATTACCCTTGGCAGTATAGAAAGACTAAGATCTTTGTTGGATGTTGACAAATCGGAGCCCTAGTGGTATTTTTTTTATGAGGAATTAGCACTCGCCATAATAGAGTGCTAACAAGAAGGGAGGGTAAGAAGTGGATAAGCGAAAACGCCTGATACTGCATGCCATCATTCAGGACTATATTACTTCCGCTGAACCCGTTGGTTCCAGATCTCTGGTCAAGCGCCACCAGATCGACCTCAGTCCGGCGACCATTCGCAACGAAATGGCCGATCTCGAAGAGATGGGCTATTTAAAGCAGCCCCACACCTCTGCGGGCAGGATTCCCTCGCCCAAGGGATATAGATTTTATGTCAATTCGATTCTGGGAGACCCCAGCCCGGCTCCTGAGGATTTGGCCAGAGTGGAAGAGCTCATTTCCGCCGCAGGCATTTCTCTGTCCAACAACCCTCGCCAGCTGGCAAGGCTAATGGCCTCAGTAACCAATTATCTGTCTTTAATCGCCGAGCCATCCGATACTATCCAGGAAATAAGGCATATTAACATTATTCCCCTGTCTGCGGCCAGTGCAATATGCCTGGTGGTTCTCAGTGACGGCTCTGTCCGGCACCATTCCCTGAGCATTCCCGAGGGGGTCACCCCCCGGGAGATTAAAGCTTTGTCGGATTTTATCGACAACAGGCTTCAGGGTGTTCAGCTTCAGCACCTTGATTCCAGGCTTCTGCACAGCCTCAAAACTGAATTCGCAGGCAACCTCAGATTAATCGACGATATTTTTTTCTTGTTCCAGCATGCCCTGGCCGCTGCCGGCCAGGAGCTGGTGATGGACGGTGCTACTAACCTTCTCAAGGAGCCTGAGTTCAAGAATGTTGAGAAGGTCAGAGAGCTGTTCCGCACTTTGGAACAGGATGAGCAAATCCTGAAATTGCTGGTTTCCGGTTCAAGCCACCTGGAGGACCTGGATATCAAAATCGGCCCGGAGATGGGCCTGGAGAGTTTTACCGATTGCAGTTTGGTGGTGGCAACCTTTACCTTGCGGGATCGCAAGATTACTTTGGGTATTCTCGGCCCTGCCAGAATGCATTACGCGAAAACCATTGGCTTTATACGCTGGTTACGCGAATATTTCAGTAGCGGAGGTAGTTAGGATTGACTGCAAAAAAAGACCTGGCTCCAAAAGAATGTGCAGAATGCGTAGAGCAATCTGTTAATGACGAAAATAACCTTGAGCTGGAAAAAGTAAAAACTGAGTTGGAAACCTTGCAGGCAAACTACATCAGGTTGGCCGCAGATTTTGACAACTATCGCAAGCGCACCCAGCGCCAGACTCAGGAAGTTGTTGCCCGGGCAAATGAGGAATTATTTTGTCAGCTCTTGCCTGTTCTGGACAACTTCAGCATTGCCCTGGAGTCTTTAACTGACGAGTCGGTGCTCAAGGGTATGACTATGATATATGATCAGCTGATGGGAGTTTTAGAGGCGGAGGGAGTAAAGGTCATAGAGGCCACAGGCTGCACCTTTGACCCAATGGTGCATGAGGCAGTTGGTTTCGACCACTGTCCTGATCTCCCTGAAAACGCCATTATTGAGGAGCTGCGCAAAGGTTATACCTTGGGGGGAAAGGTCATTCGCCCTGCAGCAGTAAAGGTAAATATTAAGAAGGAGGATGCAGATTAATGGGAAAAGTAATAGGAATTGACTTAGGTACAACTAACTCAGTTGTCGCCGTTATGGAGGGCGGCAGTCCTGAGATTATCGTTAACGCAGAGGGAGGCCGTCTCACTCCCTCGGTAGTGGGTTTTTCCAAGAGCGGAGAGCGCCTTGTGGGCCAGACGGCCAAGCGCCAGGCTGTCATCAACCCTGAACGCACAATTCTCTCGGTAAAACGTCATATGGGCACTGATTTCTCAACAACAATTGACGGCAAAAAATATACCCCTCAGGAAGTATCGGCAATGATTCTGCAGAAGCTCAAAACCGATGCCGAAGATTACTTAGGTGAAAAAGTGCAGGATGCAGTTATTACTGTACCTGCCTATTTCAGTGATTCCCAGCGCCAGGCCACCAAGGACGCCGGGAAAATTGCCGGCCTTAATGTCCTGAGGATAATTAACGAGCCCACTGCCGCCGCCCTGGCCTACGGCCTGGAAAAGGACGAAGACCAGACCATCCTTGTCTTCGACCTGGGGGGCGGGACCTTTGATGTTTCCATTCTGGAAATCGGCGACGGTGTCTTCGAGGTCAAGGCCACCAATGGCAATAACCGCCTGGGGGGCGACGATTTCGACCAGCGGGTAGTAGATTTCCTGGTGGCGGAATTTAAGCGCGACACCGGTATCGACCTCTCCAAAGACAAGTCAGCCTTGCAGCGTCTCAAGGAAGCGGCAGAAAAGGCCAAGATAGAGCTTTCTTCCACCCTGCAGACAAATATCAGCTTGCCCTTTATCACTGCCGACGAAACCGGACCCCAGCACCTGGATATAAATCTCACCCGGGCTAAGTTTGATGAACTTACAGCCGACCTGGTTGAAGCAACCATGGGCCCGACCCGTCAGGCCATCGCCGATGCCAAGCTGGATTCCAAGGGTATCGACAAGGTCATCCTCGTCGGCGGTTCCACTCGTATTCCTGCAGTCCAGGAAGCTATTAAGCGGGAAACCGGCAAGGAACCCCATAAAGGAGTTAATCCTGATGAAGTCGTGGCTCTTGGCGCTGCAATTCAAGGGGCAGTGCTGTCCGGTGAAGTGAAAGATGTAGTATTACTGGATGTCACTCCTTTATCCCTGGGCATCGAAACTCTGGGCGGGGTCTTTACCAAGCTTATCGAACGCAACACCACCATTCCCACTTCCAAGAGCCAGATCTTTTCCACAGCCAGCGATAACCAGCCCAGCGTCGAGATTCATGTGCTCCAGGGGGAAAGGCCTATGGCCGCCGACAACAAGACCCTGGGCAGATTCCACCTGGACGGCATTCCGCCGGCACCCCGGGGCGTGCCTCAAATCGAAGTAACCTTTGACATCGATGCCAACGGTATTGTCAACGTCTCCGCCAAGGACCTGGCCACCAAGAAGGAGCAGAAGATTACAATCACTGCCTCTGGCGCCCTCAGTGATGAAGAAATTGAAAGAATGGTCAAGGACGCCGAAAAGCATTCTGCTTCCGACGCCACCCGCAAGGAATTGATTGATGCTAAAAACAATGCCGATTCCTTGGCTTACAGCACCCGCAAGGCTTTGGCAGATCTGGGGGACAAGGTTGATGCCGCTAAGAAACAGGAAATTGAGGATGCCCTCAGCCGCCTGGAAGAGAAGGCAAAGGGTGAGGATACAGCCAGCATTAAGGCCGAGATAGAAACTGTGACGAAAATCCTCCACGAACTGTCTGCCCAGGTGTATCAACAAAGCCAGTCTCAGGAGCAGGCCAGCGGCGATACTACTGTGGATGCAGATGCAACTGATGTGGACGATAAATAGCCATGAAAGTCAAAGCTGTAAACAAGCTTTGACTTTTTCCGCGGAGGTGAAGGCCTGTGGCTGGATTTGATCCCTATTCAACTTTGGGGGTTGGCAGAGATGCCACCCCGGAAGAAATAAAAAAAGCCTATCGCAATTTAGCGCGCAAGTACCATCCTGACCACAATCCCAACGACAGCTCAGCTGAAGAGAAATTCAAAGAAGTGAAAAAGGCCTACGACATCCTCAGTGACCCCAGCAGGCGCCAGCAGTATGACAATTTTGGCTTTACCGGCGACGAGCAGCCTGGTGCCGGCGGTTTTGGCGGATTCGGGGATTCTGGTTTTGGCTTTAATTTTGGCGATATCTTTGAAACCATGTTTGGCGAAGGGTTTGGCCGCAGCACTTCCCAAACCCGCTCCCGCCGTGGTGCCGATGTAAGTGTCAATGTCTCCCTGACCTTTGAAGAAGCTATCTTTGGCTGCGAAAAGGAAGTAGCCGCCCGCATCATGGCTGGCTGTGAAGAGTGCAAGGGGACGGGGGCGAAAAACGGCACTGAGCGCCGCCAATGCACCCAATGCCAAGGCAGGGGCAACATCCAGATGGTGCAGAACACCATCCTGGGCCGCATTGTCCAATCACGGCCGTGCCCGAAGTGCAACGGCACCGGCACAGAAATATTGCAGCACTGCCCCAATTGCCGGGGGCAGGGGCGGGTGGAAGCCACCACGAGAAAGAAGATCAACATTCCTGCGGGAGTCGATACCGGCACCCGCTTGCGGGTGTCGGGGGCTGGCCATGCCGGCCTGAGCGGCGGCCCGCCCGGCGATCTCTATGTCCTCATTACCGCCGGCAAACATGAATTTTTTGAACGCAAAGGGCAGAATATTCATCTGAAAGTACCCATCGGCCTTGCCCAGGCGGCTATGGGCGTGGAACTGGAGGTTCCCACCATTGACGGCACCAGGAGATTGCGGGTGCCGGCGGGAACCGCATCGGGCACTGTTTTTCGCTTCCATGGCAAAGGGGTGCCGTACCTCAACCGGGGCGGGCGCGGGGATCAGATCAACACCGTCGAAATCGAAGTGCCTAAACGCCTGACCCCTGAACAAAAAGACGCATTGCGCAAATATGCAAAAGCTGCCGGCGAAATTGTTGAAAATATCGACAACAGCCTTGCTGCTCGCTTGAAAAGAGTATTTGGCGGGAGGTAAAAATGAACTGGACAGAGCTTACAATTGCCGTCGACCATCAGGCCGTTGAAGCCGTTGCCAACTTTATTCACGAGTCCGGTGCCGGCGGCGTGGTTATCGCCGGAGATAATGGCACCAGCACTGTTACTGCATACTTTCCTGCGGGAGAAGAGGCCCGGGCTTTTCTTGGCCAGTTAGAGAAATACTTAAACCAATTGGCAGATATGAACCTGACAACTGAGCACCAGGTCAGCACCAAGGATATACCTGAGCAGGATTGGGCCGAGGAATGGAAAAAACACTGTCGCCCGGTGGATATAGGCAATATTCACATCTGCCCCTCCTGGCTAAAGCCGACAGCCGCCCCGGGCAGAATAGTAATCGAGCTGGATCCGGGAATGGCATTCGGCACTGGCGATCATCCTACCACCAGGATGTGTGTCGAAGAGATTGCCTCCCGGGCAGCAGGCAAAAGCGTCCTTGACTTAGGCTCCGGTTCCGGTATTCTCTCTATAGTCGCTGCCAAAATTGGGGCCGCCAGGGTCGATGCCGTCGACAATGATTCGGTGGCAGTGAAAGTGGCTCGGGAAAATGCCCGCATAAACCAGTGCAGCATCCAGCTAAGGCTGGGAGATGCCTTTGCCGAGTTTGCCAACAGCGACCATGACCTGGTCATCGCCAATATCGGCTATGAGGCCTGTGCCGGGCTTGCCGACATCTTCCGGCGGGGCAAGGAATGCACATTGATCCTCAGTGGCTTTCCCCAGGAGCGGCTGGCAGAGTTTGAGGAAGCCTACGGGGATTTAATAACCCGCTGCCGGACACAAGAAGGTTGGGTCTGCGTTATCCTGGAGGCCAGGTAAATTGCACCGGGTTGTCTTTGCCCGTCCCTTGGTTCCCGGGTCTAAGGTCGAGCTTACCCGGGAACAAAGCCATTATCTCGTCAATGTCTTGCGCATGAAGGAAGGAGAGCAATTTATTGGCCTGGATCAGGAAGGGAAGGCCTTTGTCCTTTGCCTGGATACTTTCGGCAAAGGAACTGTTCTCTTTCCCGGGCCCGAAGCCGATAATGAGCCGGATTTTGCTGTATCCCTCTATGTTCCCCTGCTCAAAGGGGATAAGTTGGATTGGGTGGTGCAAAAATCTGTGGAATTGGGGGTTTCCAGCATCCGCCTCTACTCTGCGCAAAGGGCAGTGGTGAAGGAGGGAAACCTGGAAAAGAAAATTGCCCGCTGGGAGAAAATTGCCCTGGAGGCAACGGAACAATGTCGGCGGCAAAAAGTCCCCCCTGTCAGGGGGATATATACCCTGGAGGAGGTTGCTGCAGCAGGACCCGGCCTTTTTGCCTGGGAGGAAGAGGCTAACCGCGGCCTGCAGGGCTGGCTGCAGGCCCATCCTAAACAGAATCTCTTACTGCTGACTGGTCCCGAAGGGGGGCTGGCAGCGCAGGAGGCAACTCTCCTGAAAGACGCAGGCTGGTCTGCAGTCTCCCTTGGGCCCCGGATACTCCGGGCGGAGACAGCAGCAATAGCTATGCTCACCTGTGTTATGTTTGCCTGGGGCGCAATGGGGTGATGAAGATAAAAGTAGCTTTTACCACTTTGGGTTGCAAAGTCAATCAGGATGAAACTGCCGGTATGGAGATGCTCTTTTCCCAGGCCGGGTATGACATCGTTAATTTTGACGAACAGGCAGATGTCTATATTGTCAACACCTGTACCGTCACCCATTTGGGCAGCAGGAAATCCAGGCAGATGCTCAGGCAAGCCAAGGGCAGAAATCCCGACGCCCTGGTGGTGGCTGTCGGCTGTTATCCCCAGGTGGCTCCGGAGGAGTTGGCAGGCATCGATGCAGTGGATTTAATTGTCGGCAACAGCCATAAGCCCGCAATTGTATCTTTAGTGGAAGAAGCCCTGGACTGCCGGGAACTGCGTATCGTCGTCGACGATCTAAACGTCTTTCCCCAGTTGCCTGTTTCTGCGTATAAGGACAGGAACAGAGCCACTCTCAAGATTCAGGACGGCTGTCAAAGGTATTGCACCTATTGCATTATTCCCAAAGCCCGCGGCAGACTGCGCAGCATGGAACCGGACCAGGTGCTGGAAAAGGGCAGAGAATTGGCAGCAGCGGGTTTTAAGGAAATTGTCCTTACCGGCATCAACCTTACCTCGTACGGCAGGGAAAATGCCGGGGGCGCAAATCTGGCGGCAGTGATAAATTCACTGGCCAAGGCAGTTTTTCCCGTGCGGATCCGCATCAGCTCGGTGGAGCCTACAGATTTTTCCGAGGACCTTATCCTGGCCATTGCCGCTAACGACAATGTCTGCAAGGACTTCCACATCCCCTTGCAAAGCGGCAGTGACAGTATCCTCAGGAGGATGGGACGCAAATATACTGCAGCTGAGTTCCTGGCACTGACTGAATCCCTCAAAGAGAGGTTTGACCGCCCCTCCTTTTCTACTGACATTATCACAGGCTTCCCGGGTGAGACCGAGGCCGAGTTTGAGGAAACGCTGGCTGCAGTAAAAAAGGTATCTTTTTCACGCCTCCATGTCTTCCGCTATTCTAAGCGGCAGGGAACTCCAGCCGCGTCATTTCCGGATCAGGTGCCTCCCGATGTGGCTGCCCGTCGCAGCCAGGCCCTCATTAAATTAGGCAGAGAACTGGCTGAGGATTTTGCCGCCCAACTGATTGGTGCCCATGAAGAGTTGTTGATTGAAGAACCAAGCCCGCGTCCGGGAGAGTGGATGGGATACGGGCAAAGATACATGCGCATCCATTGCCCGGCAGAAGCCGGTCCCGGCAATATTATAAAGACAGAGATCACCGGGCGCTGGGGCAGTGAACTGCTGGCACGGCCCCTGGTCTAAACACCTTGGCAATGGTCATATATATAGACATTCATAGAATCAGGAGGTATATATATGGCCAGATTGGTGGTGGTCGAAGCCCGTCGCCTCTTGCCTGTGGCGGTACTGTTTTTGTTGCTTGTGGTGGTATCTGTATATGACGGACTTTCTTCTCCCGCTGAACCGGTTACAACTTCTCCCAATTCGGTTCCATATAAGACTCTCGTCCATGCTTCCCAGTCAGGCGAAGTGCGCTGGGCGGCAGCAACAAATCTTGATGACTGGGTTACCCTGCACAATGCCCTTGGCCTGGAGCTGCCGGATCATGCCTTTGACCCTAAACTTGAGGTGGCTGTATTTCTCGTCAACTGTCAATTAATTTCTACTCAACAGTGCGGGGAAATGGTGGAATTGACTGTTATCCCTGACAGGAATAATTGCCAGGTGGTGCTCTTTGATAAAAGCCAGCTCAGCACAATGGCTGAGCCGCAATTTCTGGTGGTTGAGGCCAGCGGACAAAAATAGCGCTCCGGCAGGGGCGTTTTTATTTTTGCAGGATTTGGGGAATATATGTTGAAATAAATAATAGGGAGGTGAATGAAGTGGACTGTATTTTATGCAAAATCGCCGCAGGAGAAATTAAATCGGAAATAATTTACCAGGATCAAGACATTTTCGTCATCAAAGATATCAATCCCCAAGCACCGACTCATCTCCTGATTCTCCCGGTGGAACACTATGCCAATTTAGGTGAAGTTGCTGACAAAGCCCCCGAGCTGTTGACAACTCTCTTAGCTAAATGCGCCGATTTAGGCCGCCAAATTGCCGGTGAGAGGGGTTTTCGGGTTGTCATCAATACAGGCCCTGATGGAGGTCAAACTGTCGGCCATCTTCACCTTCACCTCCTGGCAGGCAGAGAACTGCAGTGGCCTCCAGGCTAAAATCGTTGACAGAATCAACATCCGAAGGTTATAATTGAGTTTGTGTATTAGCGTCCTTTGGTGTGAGGGGAGGGTAGACAGGTATGTCCGAAGTAAAAGTAGGCAAGAATGAATCTCTTGACAGTGCCCTGCGTCGGTTTAAGCGCCAGTGCCAGCGCTCTGGTGTTTTATCTGAAGTGCGCAAGCGCGAGCATTATGAAAAACCCAGTGTCAGGCGTAAGAAAAAGTCAGAAGCCGCCAGGCGCAAGAGGAGAAGATTCTAAAAGTTGCCTTTTCAAGTGTATATGGACACCAACCCCAAAGTGCATTTCTGTAACCGGCCTCCAGGCCGGTTATAATATATGTGCAGGGGAATTAACAATAATGTAGAATTAAGGAATAGGAGGTGAAATAGTGGCTGGCAGATTGAGATTAATTGCTGCAGTTGCTTTAATTGTCCTGGGATTTTCACTGCTTCACCCGGCCGAGGCCCAAAGTTCTGGTCCTGTTTTTGTCATTCCCCTGGGGGGAGACATAAACGCCGCCCTCGCTTCATCAATGAAGTCGGCCTTTGCCGAGGCAGCCAGAGAAGGGGCCCAGTTGGTAATCCTGGAAATTGACACGTACGGAGGCCTTGTCAATGCTTCGGATCGTGTCAAGACTACTATTGAGGCTTCTTCTATTCCCGTCTATGCCTGGGTAAAAAAAGCTATTTCCGGCGGCACCTATGCAGCTCTTGCCTGTGACCGCATCTACATGCACCCGGGAGCCACTCTGGGGGCGGTGGAGCCGAGGTATGGGGACGAGCCTGTAACCGATGAAAAAACCCTCTCAATTATCGAGGGACAGTTGCGGGCAATGGCAGAGAGCCGGGGGCGGGACCCGCAAATTGCATCGGCCATGGTCCGGAAAGACATAGAGATTCCGGGCATCTCAGAGGCAGGCAAGCTCCTGACCCTGACGGCAGCAAAGGCGGTGGAAGTTGGATACGCAGAAGGTTTGGCTTCTGCCTTGGAGGATATCCCCGGTATGGCAGGAATATCAGCATCGGAATTTATTACATACCAAGAACCTTGGTCCATTTCCTTCGCCCGCTTCCTCAGCAACCCCTATGTTGGCGGTGTGCTGCTGGCCATCGGCCTGGCTGCACTGGTCATTGAAATTTTTACTTCCGGTTTTGGCGTTGCGGGGGTCATTGCCTTGCTGGCCTTTGGCCTCTACTTTGGCGGCAATATTTTTGCCGGTTTTGGCCGAACAGAGTATGTCCTGGTCTTTGTCATTGGCATAGTGCTTGTCGGTGCTGAAATCTTTACTTCCGGCTTTGGCCTCCTGGGAGTGAGCGGTCTCCTCTGTGTTGCCCTGAGCATAGTCTTGTCCGCTGCCAACTTCACCCAGGGATTGCTTACTTTAGGGCTTGCACTTCTCTTCGCAATAGTCATCATCCTCATTGCCTTCCGCTTCCTGCGCAAAAGTTCCCTGTGGGATAAGATCATCCTCAGCGATGCCGAGACCAAAGAGCGTGGATATGTTGGGCCAAAAGATCTCAGCGGTTACCTGGGCGCCGAAGGAGTGGCAGTTACCCCCCTGCGTCCCAGCGGCACTGTGGAAGTGGCTGGGGAAAGACTGGATGCTTTAACTGATGGAGTCTACATTGCCGCGGGTACCAAGATAATCGTCACAGGTACCAGCAGCGGGTCTGTTGTCGTGGCCGAAAAAAATGATTAGGAGTTGATGGTCAGTGAATCCGGCGTTACTTATTCTTATTGTTGCCACTGTTGGCGTGCTGTTTCTGGCTTTGTTTTTCAGCTACGTGCCCGTCGGCCTTTGGATTTCTGCCAGGGCAGCCGGTGTCAAAGTCGGCCTGTTTAACCTTATGGCTATGCGGATTCGGCGGGTTGTCCCCGCTCGAATTGTCAATCCTTTAATTAAAGCCACCAAGGCAGGTCTGCAACTGGACACTAATCAATTGGAAAGTCACTACCTTGCCGGCGGCAATGTAGACCGCGTCGTCAATGCCTTAATTGCCGCCCAGCGGGCAGATATCGACCTGCCTTTTTCCCGGGGAGCTGCTATTGACCTGGCCGGCCGGGATGTGCTCACCGCCGTCCAGATGAGCGTCAATCCCAAGGTCATCGAAACCCCTGTCATTGCTGCTGTGGCCAAGGATGGCATTGAACTGAAGGCCAAGGCAAAAGTTACTGTCCGGGCCAACATCGACCGCCTGGTGGGGGGGGCCGGCGAAGAAACAATTATCGCCCGGGTCGGAGAAGGCATAGTCACCACCATCGGTTCTTCCGCGACCCATACCGAAGTTCTGGAAAACCCCGACAACATCTCCCGGACGGTTTTGGAACGCTCCCTGGATGCCGGCACGGCTTTCCAGATTCTGTCCATCGATATTGCCGATGTGGATGTAGGGAAGAATATCGGCGCGCAACTGCAGACGGACCAGGCCGAAGCCGATAAACGCATTGCCCAGGCGAAGGCTGAAGAGCGCAGGGCTATGGCCGTCGCCAGAGAGCAGGAAATGAAGGCCATGGTTCAGGAGATGCGGGCTAAGGTCGTTGAAGCCGAGGCAGAGGTGCCCAAGGCCCTTGCAGCCGCCCTCAGGGAAGGCAACCTGGGTGTGATGGATTTCTACAACATGCAAAACATTATGGCCGACACCCAGATGCGCGAATCCATCGGCAAAGTGACCAAGACCCCCGACAAGGATAGCAAGAAGTAATAATGGAACTCTTTTTCCTGATAATCGTGGCGATCATCTGGGCCCTTATTCAGGCTTTTTCTCAGCCTCCGAAAAAAACTCCTGCCCGGCGGCAGTCTCCCCGCACCCTGTCCCATGTCTTGCAGGAGCTCCAGCAGGAAACAGCGGGACAATCGCCTGCATTGCCTCAGGAAGCTCCGCCATTGCCCTCAGAAGCAACACCCCAGCCGGCAGTTGCCCCTGAGGCAGCCCAGATTATGTTGCCCCCAGAGGAGGAAGAAACAGGGCCGGCATGGCTGACAGCTGATACCCTCCTTCAGGGAGTAATCATGGCTGAGATCCTCGGGCCGCCGCGGGCAAGGCGCCGTTGCCGAAAATAATACAGCAAACAGAAGAACTGCGGTTCTTCTGTTTTTTGCTGTTATACCCCTGCCGCTGCAGGCATATTTTTTAAGGAGGTGAGAAGAAATGGGCAAAGAAGCAGTAGCAAAAAAAATAGCAGATATCTTTGACCTGCCCCGGGACTTGATGGCAAATACATTCCGCTTGACTTTAGTGGGTCGCGGCCAGCTGTTTATAGAAAATCACAAGGGCATTATCCTCTATGACCCGGAACTGATCCGCCTAAACGTCAAGGGCGGGGAAATAAAAATAGCCGGCTCTCAATTGCAGGTGCGGACAGTATATACCCAGGAGATATATATAGAGGGCGAAATAGAGAATATCAGTTTGGAGGTAAGGCCGTGAAAGGGGGAAGACTTTTTGGCGGCGCCGGCAGCGTCAAGGCCAGGGTTGAGGGAATCCACTTAGAAGAACTGATTAACCAGGCCTCCCTTAAGGGAATCAAGGTTTGGGACATCGAAAGACAGGGAAGTGCAGTGGTTTTTTCCACTGATTATTTTGGTTTGAAGCAGTTGCGCAAAGAAAAAGAACTGGTACTGGAGATTATCGGGGAAAGAGGCTTGCTGGTCTGGCTGCGCAGGGTTTGGAGCAGGAAGTTCTGGTTGGCTGGCTTTTTTTGTTTTTGTTTCCTCCTCTATTATCTCTCGGGCTTTATCTGGGCCATCGAGGTGCAGGGGACAGAAAAAATCGACAGGGAAGAGCTTCTGGACTACGTCGGCGAATTTGGCCTGTACAGATGGGGAAAAGTGCGGAGCCTTGAGCTCAACGAAATAGAACAAAATTTATACTTAAAATTCCCCGACATCGCCTGGGTGGCTGTAGAGCGTTCAGGGACCAAAGTTGTCATCCGTCTCGTTGAAAAGCAGTTGAACCCCATACAAAGGGGGGCAGTTATTGACATAGTTGCGGCGTATGATGGTATAATATTTGAAATGATGGTGCTCAAAGGAATCGCCCAAGTCAAGCCCGGCATGACTGTTGCCAAAGGCGACGTGCTCATTGCCGGATACAGGGACGGAGAGCAGGTAGTCAATGCTGCAGGCTCAGTCAAGGGCAAGGTCTTTATTGAGGCCTATGGCGAAGCTGCTGTAGAGGAAACCGAGCAAAGTTACACCGGCGACCAGCGGCAAGTGGATATCCTGGAGCTGTGGGGAAAAAAAATTCCGCTTTCCCGGAGGCCAAAATATCAGCACTACGAGGTGGAGGAGTCTTCCACGGCGATTTTCCGCAATCTCATTGTCTGGCGGCGCCAAACTTTCTCCGAAATCTCCCTGCGGACAAACCGCTTTTCCCCTAAAGAAGCAGAGGAGCTTGCCCTGTATCGGGCCCTTGTCGCCGCCCATGCCCAGCTTGATCCCGACGCCGTCATTATTAATAAGGAAGTAGAGTGTCTTTCTCAGCGCAGCCCCTTTATCTACAGGGTGTTTATCACCGCAGAAACCGATATTGGGAGTGAAATGGTTCAGTTCAGGGGGGATTAATCTATTGACAAAAACAGCTCACATCCAGCTCGATAACGGAGAAGCCTTAAAGCTGCTGGGTATGCAGGATAAAAATCTCGATCTGTTTTCCAGCCATTTTGGCGTAAATTTAGTACTCAAGGACGAGGGCTTGCTTGTTATCGGCCCCTCCCCCAACAAGGAGCAGGCAGAAGATCTGATTACACAGATATTGGATATTATCCGGGCAGGTCATTCCCCAGATTATGAAGAAGTTAAGCATATGGTGGAAAACTACACGCAAAAAACCGACTTTCGGGATGTTTTCAAAGATGAAATTCTCGTCACCCCCAGGGGGAGAAAGATTATTGCCAAGACTGCCGGCCAGCACAGGTATATCCAGGCCATAAAAAAGAATGACCTGGTTTTTGGCATAGGTCCCGCCGGCACCGGCAAGACCTATCTGGCAGTTGCCATGGCAGTGCGCGCTCTTAAAGAAAAGCAGATTGCAAAAATCATCCTTACCAGACCCGCCATTGAAGCCGGGGAGCGCCTGGGTTTTTTGCCGGGAGATTTGCAGGACAAAGTGGATCCGTACCTGCGGCCTTTATATGACGCATTGCTGGAATTTTTAGGGCTGGAAGTATATCAGAAGTATATGGAGAAGGGCGTCATTGAGGTAGCACCCCTGGCCTATATGCGGGGCAGGACCTTGAACGATGCTTTTATTATCCTTGACGAGGGGCAAAACACTACCCCGGAGCAAATGAAAATGTTTCTTACCCGGTTTGGCTTTGGTTCCAAGGCCATTGTCACCGGGGACATTACGCAAATCGACCTGCCCCGGGATACCGTCTCGGGTCTGCGCCAGGTCATTGGCATATTAAAGGGGATAAAAGGCATCGAAGTCATTTACCTTGATGAAACAGATATAGTCAGGCACCCTTTGGTGGCAGAAATTGTACAGGCCTATGCAAAATACGCCCCCAGGAGAAAGTGAGGCGGGGAAAATGAAGAAACGGCTGCGCAATTTGCAAAAGAAAATTGCTTCCTTCCGGAAGCAACGGGAGTACTTGGTCTTCCAGGGCATAGTTTTGTTTATTGCCCTTTTGGCCACCGTGGCCATTGGCATTATGCCCGCCCAGTATGAATTAGAAGAAGGCGAAATTTCTCCCGAAACCATCTACGCTTCCCGAACCGTTATCGACCAGGAAGCCACCAGCCTTGCCCGCGCCGAAGCTGCTGAACAGGTGGAGGATGTCTACCTGTATGATGCGGCGGTGGAAAAGAAAGTCGTCAATCAGGTGACGGCTCTCTTGACCTATTTGCTGGAAACAGAAGTTCCTTCGCCTCAGGAACCTCAACCTGGAGAGGAAACTCAGGAGGAGGAAAACCAAGGAGAGACTCAGGAGAATCAACTTCAAGATATGGCAGCGCAATTGCTGGCTGATTTTCCGGAGGTGGGGGACGAGAAAAAGGCGCTGGCCTTGTTGGCCATACCTAAAGAAGATGTGCAGCACACCCTCGACCTCACCACCAGCACAATCCACACTAACATCAAGCAGGGAAAGGGAATCAAGCCTGAAGAAGTGGAGCCCAGCCTGCAAAACATTAAAACAGATTTATTGCAGGCGCAAATATCCCCCTTGCTCAGAGATCTGGTTATTGCCCGCCTCGACGAGCATTACCAGCATACCCGCATTTATTCTCCCGAGGAAACAGCTGCCCAGCGCCGCCGCGCCCGGGACCAGGTTGAAGACATAGTCATCCTCAAAGGGGCCAAAATCATCGATAAGGGTGAAGCAGTTACTGCTGCACACCTTTCCCAGCTTCGGGCCCTGGGCATGCTGGAAACGAGTTTTGCCTACGGCTACTACATGGGCTTGACTGTGTTAATTCTGTGTGTTTTCAGCGCCTGGGGATACTACTTGTATCGCTACCGCCCTGAGATCCTGGCTGTTCCCTCCAGGATCTGGATAATCGGAATCATCGTTATCCTTACATTATGGGCAGCGAAGATATTTGGCGGCATGCTCTTTGAGGCGGGTTCCATCTACCTGATACCCGCTGCCATGGCTACTCTGCTGTTGACAATAATCTTTGATGTCAATCTGTCCCTGATCTTTGGAATCACCCTGTCGCTAGTCATTGCTGTTACCGCCGGCAGCGATATCAATGTGCTGGTGATGACATTAATCGGCAGTATCGCCGGGGCTTACAGCGTAACCAAGGTCAATCAAAGGTCGGATCTGACCAGGGCAGGTTTGTTGGTATCTGCCGCCAACGCCGTGGGCATAATTGGCTTGACCCTTATCAGTAACGGCCTCGCTTTGACAGAAACATCTGTGCAGAGAACGCTGGTGGATTTGGCGATGGGCGTTGCCAGCGGCATCATCTCTTCGATAATCGCCATTGGCCTGCTGCCTTTCCTTGAGTCTTCCTTTGGAATCACTACTTCCGTCAGGCTGCTGGAGTTGGCCAATCCCAACCAAAAGCCCCTGAAGCGCCTCTTACTGGAGGCACCAGGAACTTACAACCACAGTCTAATGGTGGGGAATCTGGCGGAAGCTGCAGCAGAAGCTGTTGGCGCTGACCCTGTGTTATGCCGGGTAGGATCCTACTATCATGACCTGGGCAAATTAACGCGGCCATACTTCTTCATTGAAAACCAGTTTCAGGGCTACAACCCTCACGATAAACTCCCCCCCAGCCTGAGCAGTATGATTCTCACTGCCCACGTCCGGTCCGGGGTGGAATTGGCACGGCAATATAAGCTGCCGCCGGTAATAATAGATATAATTGAACAACACCACGGCACAACTCTCATCGGGTTCTTTTACCACCGGGCGATGGCGGAAAGGGGCAATAAGGATCAGCTCCTGGAGGACAGATTCCGCTATGAAGGGCCTAAGCCCCAGTTCAAAGAGGCTGGCATTATTATGCTGGCGGATTCCGTTGAAGCGGCAGTTCGGTCTTTGTCCCAGCCCAACCAGTTCCGCATTGAAGGCATGGTGGATAAAATTGTGCGGGATAAATTAGCTGATGGCCAGCTCGACCAATGCGATCTTACCCTGAGGGATCTGAATAAAATTTCCCAGGCTTTCGTAAAGGTTTTTGCAGGCATCTACCATAAGCGCATTGCTTATCCCACAGAAAAAGACCTGGCCAAAGTGAGCTTGTAAAAGGAGGAACCCTATGCAGCTCCATTTGTATTTTGAAAGGGAGTTTGACAATGTCCCTGACCTTGATTCCCTGGTACAGAAAATTGCCCGTACGGTAAATTCTGTTTTTGGCTCATCTGTCTCCCGGGAGTGTTATAATGTAATTGTCGCCTCCGGGGAATTAGTACGGCAGTTAAACAGAGATTTCCGCAATAAGGACTCTGTCACTGACGTGCTTAGCTTTCCTTTAGGGGATGAGGGTGAAATTACCGGCGAAATTTACATCTGCTGGCCCAGGGTTGTGAGCCAGGCCGGGGAATACGGCAGCAGCCTGCACCGGGAGTTTAGCTTTTTATTGGTCCATGGCATTCTGCACTTGCTGGGCTACGAGCACGGCGATGAACCCAACCCGGAGATGCGCGCTCTGGAAGAAAAAATATTAGAGAGAATTAACTTGGGGAGGACTTGACTTGCGTGCCAAAACCCTTTGGGAGAGCTTTCGCTTCGCGTTTCAGGGTTTTGCCTATAGCTTTAAGACACAGCGCAACTTCAGAGTACACTGTCTTGCTGCTGTAGTCCTGGCTATCCTCATAGCGGTTTTGGGTTTTGAACCCTATGAAATTATGTTTCTGCTCTCTGCTGCTTTTTTTGTGCTGTGCAGCGAATTATTTAACACTGCAATTGAAAAAACCATCGACCTCTACACTGATAAATATCATCCCTTGGCAAAGATCGCTAAAAATTGTGCAGCCGCAGCAGTATTGTTGGCAGCATTGTATGCTGTCATTGTCGGCGTACTGGTTTTGTTTCCAAAGATATTGGAATTAATCAGGGGGTAAGACTATGGCGGAGCCAAGGAAACCATCGGACATTTACATTTTGTTTGGGATTTCCCTCCTTCTCAGTGCCTTGCTCTTGGTTAACTCTCTGGGGATCATCTCCTTCAGAGTGGGAGAACTTAAAGATGCCAGGAATTATGCACTGAGCCTTCTGGAACTCAACATGGATTTGGCTCATCAATTGGGGGTGCCCCGGGACAACGCCCGGGTCAGTTTTTCCTACGAAAATCTCCATAAAAGCATATCCATGGCAGCCACCGCAGGGGAAATTACCGATATCATTCTTTCGGAAATGGGGGCCTTTGAAGATATCATCCGCGAGGAAGCTGAGAGCAACCTGACCAACCGGCTGCAATGGGTTATCTCTAAGGACCCCAATCTGGAACAGCTGGAGGCTTCCACTGAACTCGTCATTCATTTTCTGGCGGATAATGCCATCTCCCTGGAGGGCGGAGATTTTCTGGAAGCAGACACAATTGAAGAGATTCGCTCCTATGTCGCTTCCAAAGGAGTTGGCATGCAAAGCGTTATCATTGCAGTGGAAGTTCTAGATGACATTGTCACCATAAACGCCATTGAACCGATGAGCGAGCTCGACCCTGTCCAGCACCTGCAAAACCAATACAAATTGCTCGAACAGGAATACACCAACCTCAGATCCCTCAACGGGTACTCGGAATTAACCGGCCCGGGGCTGGTAATTTCCCTTATGGATGCAGAAGACGAAGATATTGTCAGTGAGAACAACATCATTCATGATGTTGATGTGCAGGAAGTGGTCCATTTTCTGTTTGCCAGCGGAGCCCTTGGCATTTCTGTGGGGGGTAAGCGTCTGGTGGTGGACACGTCCATCCGCTGTGTGGGCGGCCCCATTTTAGTAAACTATGACCCCGTACCCGTGAAACCATTAATTATCAAGGCCGTCGGCGACCCCGAGGCTATGGAAAAAAGCCTGAACACCCTTCTCAATTACTACCGTGAAGAAAGAAGTTTGCGGGTTGAAGTCAGCGTAGAGTCGGAAATACGATTGCCCGGACAGCCTTTGCGTTAGGGGAGGGTGAAGATAATGGATAAACTCAGCACCAAGACCTTGAGAATCCTGGCTGTCATTGCCTTAGCCTTCAACATTGCCATCCTGGCGTCCCAGCTCCACCGCGGAGAGTTTGCGGGGACAGAGCTGTCTGACGCCAAAGCCTTTGCCAACGACGTCATCAGCAACTTACAGGAGCTTGCTGCCACCTTAAATGTGTCCGAAAAAAACAGTGTCAAGCAGTCCCTGGCCAAGCTTCATTACGATGTCTTTCTGGTTAACAGCCATAAAGAACTGGCAGATATTTTGCAGAACGATGCCGCCAAGACCCGCGACCTCATTATTTCTGAATATACCAACCTGACCGCTGAAAAAGTGCTGGCAGTATTAAATGCTGCCCCCGAAATTCAGTACTCCAGTTCTTCTGTTACTCTCACACTGGAACCGCTTCCCACCGGCGGCTACGAAGTCAAGAATCCTCACAATCTTGAGGAGGATACCTTGAATCAGCTTCTTGCCATTGAGAACCTGTTCAGCAAGGAAGCGCAGCGGGGATTCTATGAACCCTATCGCCACCTCTCGACATTAAAGGTGCTCATTGAAAACGGAGTCGCCCAGTTAATTCCTCAAAGTCTGGAACAGGAAACCATCAAGTACCTGGAAGGAGAAATTGAAAATCTCCGCCAGGAATATGCCCGGATAAACCAAATGGCAGGTTATGCGGAAATGTCTGGTCCAGGCATTGAAATCTATGTCTACGACCAGATTTATACCGTTTCTGCAGGGGATTTGCGCCGCATAATCAGTGAATTATACTCGGCCGGGGCCAGGGGAATTGCCATCCATGGGCAAAGGCTGTCAGTCAACAGCTACATCATCGATTCCGAAGAGGGAATTGTTGTCGACGGGGTGACCATCCGCAGCAACCCTGTAATTATTCAGGTTGTGGGGGATACTACTACCCTGAAAGCTGGCGTCGATTTGCTTTTTTCGGTGTCCTTTCGGGGGGTACTGGGCTTCGACATAGAAAATCGCGAAAACATGGTTCTGCCGGCAAAAGCCTTTCAATAAGGAGTGAACAGATAATGGAACAAGAAACCAAGGAACGCTTAATCCAGGCTGCATTGGCAGCGCGGGACAAGGCCTACGTTCCCTACTCCAATTACAGAGTGGGGGCGGCGTTGCTGACTAAGGAAGGCAAGATAATCACGGGCTGCAACGTCGAAAACGCCTCCTATGGCCTTTCTAATTGCGCCGAGCGCACCGCCATATTTAAGGCAGTGTCAGAAGGGGAAAGAGATTTCGCCGGGATGGCAGTTGCAGTATACGGAAAAAAAGCGGCTTCTCCTTGTGGTGCCTGTCGCCAGGTTCTCCGGGAGTTTTTTAATGACGATGCCGAAATAATTCTCGTTAACGAAGAGGGCAAAGGTTCCGTCGCTACAATGGAACAGCTCCTGCCCGGGGCATTCACCGGCGAAGACATGTAAGGGGGGATTTCCTATCAAGAGCGGATTTGTAGCTGTTATTGGTGTGCCCAACGCAGGAAAATCAACGTTAATCAACGCTCTTATGGGTGATCGTCTGCTGATAACTTCGGCGAAAAGACAGACTACGCGCCAGCAATTTCGCTGTATATTAACCACCGATGCATACCAAATCATATTTGTCGATACCCCCGGACTGCATCAGCCCAAGAACAAACTGGGGGAATTTATGCTTCGGGAAAGCCTGAATTCTGTCGCCAACAGCGACATTGTCCTCTATATCCTGGATGCCGCCAACCCCCGGGATGAATTGCCCGTTGACCTTACTAAGGGAAAGCCGGTAATACTTGTGCTCAATAAGGCAGATCTCCTCCTTCCCAACCGGGTTGAAGAACTTAAGGAGGGATTTCAGGCTCAGGGGAGGTTTTCCAGGGTGATAGCCATTTCAGCCTTTAACCGCACTAACCTTGACGCCGTCATTCAGGCGATAGTGGAATACCTGCCCGAAGGAGATTTGCTTTATCCTCCTGACCAGCTAATGGATTGTGACTATCGCCTGCTGGCCGCAGAGCTCATTCGGGAACAGGCGCTGTTACATCTGGAAGAAGAGGTGCCCCATGGCATTGCAGTGGAGATAGTCGCCTTTTCTGAAAGCGATGACGAGGCTGTAATTCAGGCCAACATCATTGTTGAACGCGAATCCCACAAAGGCATAGTCATTGGCCGCAAAGGCACAAAGCTAAAGACCATAGGTACGGGGGCCCGTCTCGAGATCCAAAATCTCATGGACAAAAAAGTACATCTCAAGCTGTGGGTCAAAGTCCGGAAAAACTGGCGCAAAGATCCCGCCCAGCTCAAGGGGTTGGGGTATAGATGATGCGCCTGCAGAAGATTAACGGTTTTATTGTCTACGGCTTTCCCCTGGGTGAAGCTGACCAGCTTGTCAGCTGCTTTACCAGTTCCGGAAACTTGGTCAAGTTTGTCGCCAAAGGCAGCCGCAAAGTCAAGAGCAAGTCTGCCGCCGCAGTCCAGCTCTTTATTTTGGGGCAATATATCATCTACCGGGGAAAAGGCCTGCCCATTTTGCGGCAGGCGGATATTATGGACAGTTTTTCTCCCTTGCGCCAGGACTGGGCTAAATGCGGCGCTGCTTTTGCCGCCATGGAATTGTGCCGCCTCTTGATTGCAGAAGAAGCCAGGGAAGTGGATGCCTTTAAGTTATTGCTGGCATATATGCTTCATCTCAAGACAAACCCATATGACCCAATAGTCTTTGATTCTTTTCGCCTGAAATTTGCCGCGTATCTGGGGTATGAAATGAATTTTTCCAGCTGTTCTCAGTGTGGCCGCCCCCTTCAATCAGGCTGGCTTTACTGGCCTGCGGGAGGGGCGGTTTGTTCCGTTTGCAAGGGGCCTGCCAGGCTAAGTATACGTAAAGAGGACTTATCTCTCCTGCACACATTAGGAAGCAGGGATTTTTCCTATCTCCAGGGGAAATTTCCTTCCCAGGGCAAGGCAGCCACTGAAATTATCGACAGTCTAATAAATTGGCTGACGGAAGGAAAGACTAAAGCACAGGCTTTCCGTCCCTTATTTGAAAGCTAGCTGCAACTGCTCATGGAGGAGGATCTGACCCTTTGAAGCAAGCAAATCTGTTGGTGGAGATTCGCTTTACCGGCCTTGACTACAGACAAACCCTCCGGGCTTATGACTTTTTACGCGCTGCTTTTAAAGAAGAATTAGCCAGCCGGGATATTAAAATCAACAGGCTGGAGGTATTTTTCAGCAAGTTTCGCATTGTCTTATGGCTGCAGGTGCACTGCACTGAAAATAAGGCTATGTTGTCCCGGTCGGTGCTGGCGCTGTGTCAGCGCTTTTCTCTGGGAATTCCCGCCACCTGGGCCAAAGCAGAAGGCATCCTCGCGATGCTGGATGACGAGGTCCTGCCTGTAGCAGTGGGGGACTTGGTTGCCTCCGACAGGACGAGGGCGGGACAAAAGGAAATCCGGGTCGGCAGCACCCAGCATTACTGGCGGGAAATGACGCGGAACAAGGTTTATGTCGACAATGACCTGCGGGAAAAGCGCATCAGGCAATTGCTGCATGAAGCAGCTTCCAGTGTCGGCGCCGAAATTGTCACTTCCCCGATCATCAATGAAGTGGTGATAAATTGCGAGCAACCAGTAAGCGGGATTGTGGACATTGCCGAGCACCAGGGGATTCCGGAGATTCTCGCTCTTATCGTAATGGAAAAAAGGCAGTGCTTTGCCTTGCACCGGGAAGACCAATTGTTGCCCAAGGCAGTATTTGTCTGCAATGAAGGCTGTCAGCCCCCCGAGCTCAATGCAGCTTTGGCTAAAGCCCGAGCCGATTACTTTGAGGATTTGCGCCAATCTGTATCTCAACGCCAGCAGCAGTTGCAGTCCCTGAGCTACCTGAGCAAGCTGGGCAGCTTTTTTGACAAGCAGCAGCGTGTGCAGAAGATTGCCCTCTCTATTGCCCAGCAGATCGATGCCGGCCAGGAGGTCTGTGATATCGCCCGTCAGGCTTCACAATTTGCCAAGATCGATGTAACAACGGCCACCTGCCGGGCCTATCCCGAGTACCTGGGGCATATGGGAGCGGAAATTGCCCGCGCCGCGGGGGCACCTGAAGTGGTTGCCTCTGCGATTATTGAACATTGGCACCCCAGCAAGTTCTCCGGCAAACTTCCCCATACCCTGGCAGGGGCTTTGTTGGGAGTGGCAGACAGGCTGGACAGCATTTGCGGTCATTATTATCAGAGTGAGTTAAAGTTGTCCCAATACAGAAGCGTGAAAAACTGGTTTGACCAAATTATTGCCATCATCGCCAGCGTTCCCCTGGACCTCTCTCTTATCAATTTGCTGAAATTCTCCCTTTCGCTGTACGAATCTCAAGGCCTGGTTCCCTGGCGGAGTCAGGACCTGGATAATCTCCTTAAGATCTTCAGTGATTGCCTGTATTACTATTTGCGGGAGCAGGATTTTTCCGAGGAAGTGGCAGCGGCTTTGACCGACCCCAGCCAGGATAATGTCTATTTAGTCATCGAGAAAGCCAAAGTCCTGGAAGACCCCGCTCTGAAAAATTATGCGGAGGACTGCGCCGATGTCTGCAAACTGATGGACAGGACATGTTCCAGGGAGTACAATTATGAAGAGGCAACCCGGGAGTTTCTTGAACAGCCTGAAGAACTTGACCTCTTCGAAGCCTACTTGATAGTTCAGGAAGAAGTTAAAGCCTTTTTACAGAAGAGAAACATGGCGGAGGCCTTGAAAAGCCTGGCCAGGCTCAAGACGCCGCTGTTGCGCTTTATCAACAACGTCGACCTGGATACCTCCGATCGCCCTTTGCGTCTTAACCGCTTGAGTTTGTTGGGGGAAATCAGGCAACTGTACCACGCCTACGGGGACTTCTGCGCCCTTTGATACTGTAAGCAAGGTGAAAGCAATGACCATTCTCGATAAAATCGAATGCTTTTTAATAAAAATCTTCCTCCTGCTGGCAATATTATTGGTCATCTTCCAGCTGTTGGGGAAACTTTCCCCCTGGTCAGATGTTGTAATTTTGCTGAACAGGCTGGAGGGGGCAGTATATAATTATTCCGGTTTATAATCGGGGGGCTAAGGCAGGAAAGGTAAGCTAGTACGTCGAAATAATATCGGGGGAAATAGGGAGGGGCACGGATGTCGGATACTGTTTCTATTGTCTTTGACGGTCCCGCTGGCGTCGGCAAGAGCACTGTCGCCAAGGCAGTCGCCCGGCAGTTGGGGTTTACATACGTGGATACGGGGGCAATGTACCGAGGAGTCACCTTACTGGCACTGGAGCAAGGCATTCCAATCGACTCACGGCATCAGCAGGAAATGCTGGCTGCCATTAAGCGTGCAGACTTTTCCTTTATTTTTTCCGGCGAGGAATTGCGCATTTTCCACGGCTCCCGGGATATCACTGAAGCTGTTCGCAGCCGGGAGGTTACGGGAAAAGTATCTTATGTGGCAGCCCTGCCGGAAATCCGCCAGGGCCTTACCGCTCTGCAAAGGCAGATGGCCAGGTCCGGGAATGTAGTTATGGAAGGCAGGGATATTGGCACTGTTGTCCTTCCCGATGCAGATTACAAATTCTTTTTAACTGCTTCTCCGGAAGTCCGCGCCGGCCGCAGGTATAAAGAACTTGTGGCCAAGGGCATGACAGTTGATCCCGATACCGTCCTGGCGGACATGGTGAAGCGGGACCAACTGGATTCTTCCCGACAATACGCTCCTCTGCGCAAGGCGGAGGATGCAATTGAGATAGACACTTCGGGCCTGGAAATTGACGCAGTAGTGAATTTAGTATTGTCCCATGTCAAAGAACTTTGTCAAGAGAGCAGAAATGATATATAATGGTATGGTGAAGACCTGGAGGGGACTATGGAAGTAATCGTTTCTAAATATGCTGGATTTTGCCCCGGGGTTAAGCGGGCAGTCAACCTGGCATTGCAGCAGCCTAGCCGGGTTGCCACCCTGGGACCCCTTGTTCACAATGCGGAGATGATTGAACACCTGGCCGGCAAGGGCATCAGGACCATTGACTCCGTCGCCGATGTTCAGGAAGATACCATAATAATCCGCTCCCACGGCGTCAGTCCCGCAGTGCTTGAGGCCCTGCAGGCTACAGGAAAGGATATCGTTGACGCCACTTGTCCCTTCGTCAGCAGGATTCACTCCATAGTCGAATCTCTCGACAATCGCTTTCTCGTTATTGTTGGCGATGCCAGCCATCCTGAGGTTCAAGGCATTTTGGGCAGGGCACGCAACGGCGTGTCTGTAATTGACAATGTGGAATCTGCCCGCCAAATCCACAGCGACTTGCCGGTGGCGGTAGTTGTTCAAACTACTTTCGATCAGCAAGAGCTGGAGAAAATATTAGCGGTGCTGCGTGAGCAGTTTCAGGATATTGAAGTGCACAATACTATCTGCCCCTCGACCAGGGAACGGCAGAAAGAAGTTGCTGAGCTGGCAAAGAAGTGCGATGTTATGTTGGTTATTGGCGGCAAGAACAGCGCCAATACAGGCAAGTTAGTTGCCATTTGCAAGCAATCCGGTGTCGCGACACATCATATACAGTCGGTACATAATATCGACCCCCAGTGGTTTCACAATGCCTCTTCTGTTGGCATTGCAGCTGGGGCATCGACGCCGGAATGGATTATAAGGGAGGTTGTGGATTTGGTGATGGAAACTAATAATGAGGGCATCGAAGAAGTAAAGAATGACCTCGAAGCAGACCAGGAAGTTGCCGAAGAAGTAGTTGAAGACGTCGAGGAAGCAGAGGAAGGCGTCGAGGCACCAGCTGACGTCGATTCCGAGGACGCTGAAGAAGCAGCGGAGGACGTCCAGGAAGCCGTGGAGGACTCCAACGAATTTTTAGAAACGGAACCTAAACCCTTAGCGGTTGGCGATATAGTCGTTGGCAAGGTCGTTCAGGTCAATCCAGATGAAGTCCTGGTAGATGTGGGCTACAAACTGGAAGGCATTATCCGCAAAGAGGAATTGTCTTTCCGCAAAGTCGAAACCTGTTCCGAACTGATTGAAGTCGGTGCGGAGGTGGAAGCGGAAGTAACCAGACTTACCGAGGACTTGCTTGAACTTTCAGCCCGCAAGCTTGCCCAAAGTAAGGCCTGGAAGACTGTCAGGGAAGCCTTTGATAATCAGACTCCCGTCAGCGGGGAAGTTGTGGAAGTTGTCAAAGGCGGCCTCATTGTAGATTTGGGCCTCAGAGCGTTCATGCCTGCTTCCTTGGTGGACTTGCGCTTCGTCGAAGACCTCAGCCAGTTTGTTGGCCAGACCGTTGACGTGCTCGTCATCGAGCTGGAGCGCCGCCGCAACAAGGTCATTGTATCCCGCAAGGCTCAGCTGATGCGGGAACTGGAAGCGAAAAAGGCAGAGACCCTGGCCAATCTCAAGGAAGACACGACTGTCAAAGGTATTGTCCGCCGCCTCACCAGCTTTGGTGCTTTTGTAGATATTGGTGGCATTGATGGCCTGATTCATATTTCTGAGCTGGCACACCACCGTGTCGAACACCCCAGTGAGGTCTTGCAGGAAGATCAGGAGATTGAGGTCTATGTGCTCAAGGTGGATCCCGAAGCTGAGCGTGTATCACTGAGTCTCAAGAAGATTCTCCCTGATCCCTGGACAGAAGTAGCCAGAAAGTTTAAAGTCGGCGACGAGGTAGAGGGCAAAGTGGTCCGCCTGGCCGATTTCGGCGCATTTGTGGAATTGATTCCCGGTGTCGACGGTTTGGTTCACGTGTCCCAGATTTCCGATGAGCATGTTGATAAACCCTCAGACGTCCTGACCACCGGCCAGATGGTCAAGGTACACATCCTGGACATTGATGTACATGCCAAGAGAGTCAGCCTGAGCATGCGCGAAGCTGCCAGAAGCGGCAGGAGGGCCTTCAGAGAAGAAGTTCCCCAGGACACCTCCATCGGCGCCACTATTGGCGAGCGCCTCGGCAACCTCTTTGAAGATCAAGGGGATGAATAAGGTTCGGCTTAACCGAAAAAGAGAGCATCTGAGTCTTGCTATGCAAAGAACCAGATGTTCTTTTACTGCCCTCTTTAATGATATCCACTTGCCCCACAACTGCCTCACCACCGTCAATCCTGATGACACAGACCTGACTGCAGATATTTGCGGCATTAAAGTCAGGGCTCCCCTGTATATCAATGCCATCACCGGGGGGGCGCTGAGCAGCGAATCTGTTAACCGCCGCCTGGCAATGCTGGCAAAAAAATATGCCTTGCCCATGGCGGTAGGATCCCAGGCGGCGGGCTTGAAGCACCCAGGGCTGGCTTTTACTTACCGGGTTGCCCGCAAGTACAACCCCCAGGGGGTGCTCATTGCCAACCTTCCGGCCGCAGCCAGCCTGCAACAGGCGCGCAGCGCAGTGGCAATGCTGGATGCCCAAATCCTGCAGCTGTTTCTCAATCCCGCCCAGGAGCTGGTAATGGCTGAGGGAGACCCCCTGGAAGAGGGGCTGCTGGACAATATCGCGGCGGTTTGTGCCGGGATTTCGGTGCCTGTTATCATCAAGGAGGTGGGCTTTGGCATTGACGCCAGGGCAGCCCGCAGCCTTGCCGCAGCAGGAGTGTCGGCAATTGATGTCGGCGGCCGGGGCGGAACCAATTTCGCCTGGATTGAAGGCCGCCGCAATCCTTCTTCCTGGTGGAAGCCCTTTACTTCCTGGGGATTGCCGACGCCAGTGTGCGTGGCAGATGTCGTCTATAATGGCCCCGGGATACAGGTCCTGGCTTCCGGCGGTGTCGATGACGGCCTCAGGGCCCTTAAATGCCTTTGCCTTGGTGCTGCAGCAGTGGGCACTGCCGGCGGCATACTGCGGCAGTTGCGCAAGGGATTCGCCCAGGCAGACAGGTATCTTGAAGATTATCTTCGCCAGCTGCGGGTGGGCATGGCCCTTCTCGGCGTAAAAACCTTGCCGGAGCTGGCGGCAGTCCCCCTGGCAGTTACAGGCCGGTTTAGGGAATTAATTGAGCAGAGGGGAATTGACCCGCTAATTTATGCGCAAAGAGGCAACTAGCCTCTTTTTTTCATGGGAATACTGAAGGTAGGAAGAGGAAAAGCTAGAGGCAGAACGGCAAAAAGGGTGGCTGAAATGAGTACTTGGTTGCTGACAATACTGGCCGTCATCATCTACCTCGGCCTGCTCCAAAGAACGCTGGACAGAATGCGCCTGTCGGACAGGGCGGCACTGGTGATAATAGCCCTCCTTGCCCTGGGCACCTGGCTGCCGGAATTGCCCCTGGGCAGGGTACGCATTAACCTGGGCAGCACCTTGGTTCCCCTGGGGCTTGGCGTCTATCTCATCGGCACTGCTGATACATTTAAAGAACAGGCCAGGGGCGCGGCAGCTATTGCCGCCACGGCCATTACGGTGCTCATCCTCGACTGGGTGCTTCCCCAGGAGCCCGGGGCGATGTTTATCGAGCCTCTGTATGCTTATGGCATTGCTGCAGGAGTAATTGGCTATGTGGCGGGTCGCTCCAGAAGGGCCGCCTTTGTGGGCGGAATGCTGGGAGTGCTGGTGGCGGATGTGCTGGTGCTCATTCAGCAAATTCCCCTGACTCACACATACCAACTGGGCGGGGGAATCCTGGACTCATCGTTGCTTGCTGGGGTCATCGCTGTTGGTTGCGCAGAAATCTTCGGGGAAGCAAGGGAATTGGTGGCACCGGATAAAGGGAGTAAAGTCACCTGGCTGGATGACAAGCGCCGGGAAAAGACCAAAAACAGGAAAGGCCCCCGAAGATGAGGCCGTATTTTTTCGGCATCGTCCTCACTGCTTCCCTGGGAGGGATACTGCGCCTGTTGATCCTGCGCTCAGATTACCGCCAGTATCCGACTTATCCCCATGGCTACATTTCTCATCTTTCCATGGGATTTATCGCTGCTGCCCTTGGTGCGGTGGCATGGCCGGCACTGTTGGAAGCCGAATACGTCGCCGTGACCTTTTTGGCGATGGCAGCGCAGCAGTTTCGGGAAATCCGCAATCTGGAGAGGGAATCCCTGGCCTCCCTGGATTTATATGAGCTGGTCCCCCGGGGCCGCCCGTATATCGAGGGCATCGCCCGCACCTTTGAGGCAAGGAATTACATTATCATTGCCAGCACCCTGGTCCTGTCGGCCATAGACCTGGCCCTGCTGCGGGGCACTTCCTATCCCCTGCGGATTGGCATCCTGGGGGCCGTGACAGTGCTCCTGTACTTCCTGATAAACTCATTCCCGGACAAACGCGTTGCGGATATAGCTCATGTCCGCCTGGGGAAAGTCCACTTCCAGGGCCCCAATGTCTTTGTGGATGACCTCCACTTCATGAATGTGGGCTTGGCGGAAGCCAAGGAAGTGTACCTGGAAAAGGCCCTGGGCCTAATCATTGAGCCAAAAGACATTGACGCTGCTGCCACCCTGGCAAACCCGGGGCAGCGGCAGGCCATTGTCCATCTGTGCGCGAAATTGCTGGGCATCTACAAAGATGTAGACACCCCTGAGTTTTCCCCCCTGATGCGGCGGGACATCAAAAGCGGCAGACTTGGGGTGCTCATCATCCCCGGCAGCGGTGACCCCCAAGCCCTGATTGCTGCAGTAAAGAGAGCGCCGGTGCTGGAAGGGGCGGCAGCAAAGCCCAGCAAATCTTACGCCGGCAGGGAGCGTGATGATTACCATGGCACGACTGGATAAGCTCATCCTGGCCACTGTTGCCCTGGAGGAAGCTCGTCAATATGTGGCAGCCGGTGGTTCCGGCCCGGTATACATTGCCCGGGATACTGAGGAACAACAGCGCATAGCGATGTACCTATCGCGAATCACCGAAGGCATGGTCCACGACCTGGAAAACGGCATCCTGATTATCGTCCGCCATTGACCGGGCAATCATTTTTTTCGACATCTTTCGTCCAGAATCTCAGTTGCGGGTGGTGTTCTCTATCCCCAGCCTGATCATATATCACTGTTATGGAGGAGCGCATTCCTCAGTAACCGCTGCAGCAGTCCACGGAGGACTGCTGTCCAGGTATAAGACTCCCAGCAGGCAGGAATTGATTGGCCTGCCCTTTTTCGATTCACAGGATGCCGCCGATCATGGGTTTCTGCAGTATATGGGCAAGAGCAATGATGGCTCCCTGGTCTTTTCAGTGGGTTTTGAAACTGCATCGACGCCGGTGATCAAGGCGGTAAAAAATCTGCTGGCCCTGGGCAAGGCCGGTGCAGTCAATGTCACCTATGTGGAAACCCGGGAGGTCATCAACATCCTGATGATTATCGGCGGCATCCTTTCCCGGCTGCTGGGACTTACTTTTCTCGGCAGGCCCCTGGTTGCCTGGGGGACCCAACTGGCCTATAAGAAGATTGTCGCCCTGGTGGAGGCAACTGAGAGGAAGATTAAACTGAGGGAGCAAAGAGGGCAATGATCTACTTCTATCACTGTTATCGCGGGGCCCACCTGTCCTGTGTCGCCGCCGCGCTGCACTTGGGAATAATCAAGCCTTCCGCCAAAGTGGAAGAAATATTAGGCCTGGAGTACTTTGACGTTCTGCAAAACCGGGATATGGGGGTGCCGGTGCTGGCGGGGTACTGCCACGGCAACCCCGTTTGCTTCGTGGGCGTTGGTTCCGGCAGCAAGATCTTTCCCCGCTTTGCCGACTGCCTGACGGAAAAGCTGCAGGCCAATGTGCAGTACAAAGCAGTGGATTGCCTGCAGTGTATTAATTTGCCGACCCGTATCGGCGGCTTCCTCTCACGGTTCAAGGGGTTTAAAGCCCTGGGGCGCCGCCTGGCTGCCCGGGGAGTGCATAAAAATCTGGAAAAAATCTATACTCTGGTTTTGCATGCCAAAGGAAGTTAAAGTATAATTATAAAGGTTTTGTTCAGGGGGTGAGGGAGATAAAAATAAAAAGTGTCCAGCCCGGCAGCATTGGCCAGCAACTGAGGCTGAAGCCCGGGGACGAAATTATTGCCCTTAATGGCTTCGCGGCCAGAGATATTATCGATTATTGTTTCCATACTACCGGTGAAGAGCTTACTCTCACAGTGAGGACGACTTCGGGAAGCCTCATCGACTTTGAAATCGAAAAGGGATATGACGAAGATTTAGGCCTGGAGCTGGAAATACAGCCTCGCCGCTGCCAGAATAAATGTGTCTTCTGCTTCATTGACCAGCAGCCCCCAGGCCTGCGCCGCACACTGTACATAAAAGACGACGATTACCGACTGTCCTTCCTGGAAGGCAATTATATTACCCTCACCAATCTCCGGGAAGGGGATATTGCCCGCATCATCACCGAGAAAATCTCTCCCCTGCACATTTCGGTGCATTCAACAGACCCCCACATCCGGGGCCAGTTGCTGGGAAGAAAACAGCCCAGCGACATACTGGCTGTTCTCCGGCGCTTGGCTGCCGCGGGAATCGCCTTTCACAGCCAAATCGTCCTTTGCCCCGGCATCAATGACGATATAGAGCTGGAAAAGACGATTGCCGACCTCATATCCCTGGGCGAATCCCTGCTTTCCCTGGCAGTGGTGCCGGTGGGCCTGACAAAGTACAGGCAGCACCTCACTCCCTTAGTGGGGGCAGACAGGGAATGTGCCTTGAGGACCATTGCCATAATCGACAGCTTTCAGGAGAAACTGCGCAGCAAGCTTGGCCGCAGAGTTGTCTATGCTGCAGACGAGTTCTATGTCACAGCAGGTCTGCCAGTGCCGGGGGATGAGTATTACGAGGACTACCCGCAATTGGAAAACGGCGTTGGCATGATCAGAAAGACCTTGCTGCAGGCGGAAGAGCTGAGCAAGCTGCCGCAAAAACAAGTCTCTCCATTTAAGCTGCTGCTGGTTACCGGCAAGGCCGCCCGGAAGACTATGGAGGATATTAGTGAAATTATCATGAGGATTCGCCCCGGCCTGGAGCTGCAAGTCCTGGCAGTGGAGAACTGCTTCCTGGGCCCTGAGATCACGGTGGCAGGACTGTTGGCCGGGGAAGACATTTATCGGGCAGCCCAGGCTGTCCCCGGCCCCTGGGACGCCCTGGCAGTGCCTGAGGCGGCCGTGCGGGCAGGTTGTTTCCTTGACGACTGGACCAGCGAAAAGCTTGCCCGGGCCTTGGACAAGACTGTCTATATTGCCCAAGACTTACAGGATATCATCGCGCTGAGCGGAAATGGGGGAATATGATGTTACCAATTGTATCAGTTGTCGGCAGACCCAATGTGGGCAAATCGACGCTGTTTAATAAGATTCTGCAGCGGCGGCTGGCCATAGTTGAAGATACCCCCGGCGTCACCCGAGACCGCCTGTATGGCCAGACCGACTGGGGAGGACATAATTTTATGCTGGTAGATACCGGCGGCTTTGCCTGGGACGATGATGACCCCCTTGCTCAGGCCGTCACCGCCCAGGCCCAGGAAGCAGTCTGGGAAAGCGATGTCATTCTCTTCATGGTGGATGCCAGGCAGGGACTGACCCCCGACGATAAGGAAGTGGCAGATTTGCTGCGCCGCAGCAAAAAACCGGTAATCCTGGTTGTCAATAAAGTAGATGACTTCAGCAGAAGCCAGGAACAATTGGTGGAGTTTTTCGAGCTCGGGCTGGGGGATCCCCTGCCGATCTCTGCTGCCAACGGCCTTAATATAGGGGATTTGCTGGATGCCGTTGTCGCGCATATTGAAAAGCTCCCGGTCCGGGAGGAAGATGCCGAGGCAATTGCCGTAGCAGTAATTGGACGCCCCAATGTCGGCAAGTCATCTCTGGTCAACCGCCTGGCAGGTAAGGAACGGGCTGTTGTCAGCGATATTCCCGGCACCACCCGGGACGCAATTGACACTACCGTCTACCATAACGGCCGGCCCATAGTCCTCATCGATACCGCAGGCCTGCGCAGGAAGAGCAGACTGGCTTCAGGAATTGAGTATTACAGCATGCTGCGCACTGTCAGGGCGGTGCAGCGCAGCGACATTGCCCTGCTGGTCCTGGACGGCAAAGAGGGGCTTACAGAGCAGGATAAACGCATTGCCGGCATTGCCCATGAGGCTGGCAAGGCAATAATCATCCTCGTCAACAAATGGGATATCGTCAAGAAAGATTCCAATACCATGGCGAGATATATCAAAGATCTGCGGGCAGAACTGAAGTTCATCGAGTACGCCAACATCGAGTTTGTCTCTGCCCTTACCGGCGCCCGCCTTTCCGGCCTCCTCTCCTTAGTGGAAAAGACCATGGAGCAGTATCAGCGCCGGATTAGCACAGGCCTCCTCAATGATCTTCTAACCGATGCCATTATGGCCAATCCGCCCTCAGCCAAGGGAACCAAGGTCAAGATCTTCTACATCACCCAGGTCGCTGTTAAACCGCCGCGCTTCGTCATCTTTACCAGTAACCCGGAGTTGGTGCATTTCTCCTGGCTGCGGTATCTGGAAAACAGAATCCGGGAAGCTTTTGGTTTTCAGGGCACGCCCCTGGTATTCAAGCTTCGGAAAAGAGGTAGTAAATGAAAAGGCAAATTGGTGTAATCGGTGCAGGCGGATGGGGGACAGCAATTGCCTTGTTGCTGGCCAAAAAAGGACATGCTGTCACCCTGTGGGCAAGAAGGGAAGAGTTATGTCAGGCACTGCGCAAACAGCGGGAGAATACAACGTACCTGCCTGGAGTACTGCTTCCCGCCAGCATAGAAATTACCAATTTCTTGGTAGAGGCGACTAAGACTAAGGAAATTGTCGTCCTCGCTACGCCTTCCAAGGCGGTGCGTTCTACTGTCGAGGCAATTAAAGATTTCGTCACCCCTGGTACCATCATTGTCAATCTCAGTAAGGGGCTGGAGCGGAACACGTATCTGCGTCTCTCTCAGGTCATTGCTCAGGTCGTCGGCAATGAAGACCGGGTGGTGGTAATCAGCGGGCCCAACCATGCAGAAGAAGTTGCCCGGGGCATCCCCACTGCCACTGTAGCGACGGGCTACAGTCTCGAAGCCGCTCAGGAAGTGCAGGAAGTCTTCATGACTCCTAAGTTTCGCGTCTATACCAATACAGATATCATCGGTGTCGAGCTGGCAGGAGCCTTAAAAAATGTCATTGCCCTGGCGGCAGGAGTTTGCGATGGCCTGGGATATGGGGACAATACCAAGGCCACCCTCATGACCCGGGGCTTGGCAGAGATTGCCCGCCTGGGGGTGAAAATGGGTGCCGAGACAATAACCTTTGCCGGTCTCGCCGGCATCGGCGACCTTATCGCCACTTGCACCAGTAAGCACAGCCGCAACTGGCAGGCGGGTTTCGCCCTCGGCCAGGGGGAAAGTCTGGAAGATATTCGCAAGGACATGGTGGTGGAAGGTGTGAACACCACCGAGACTGCGGCAATGCTGGCCGCCCGGGAGGGGGTCAGCATGCCAATTACCACCGCCCTGCATGAGGTGATCTTTGCCGGGAAACCTCCCCATCAGGCAGTGACTGAATTAATGCTCCGGGACAAGGCCAACGAAATCGAAGATATCCTTCCCCGGGAGTAGCTTTTGCCAAGATTTGTCCTCCTCGCGGAATACAACCATTTTTTGCACATATATATATTGTGAGTAAAAGCGGAGATTGTGAGGGGGAGGAGAAAAGTGGCAGAGTACAGCTTGTACCACGATATTGCCAAAAGGACCGGTGGTGATATCTACCTGGGTGTTGTTGGCCCCGTGCGGACTGGGAAATCCACCTTCATCAAAAAATTCATGGAACTGATGGTAATACCCAATATTAATGAGCAGGACCGCACACGGGCGGTAGATGAACTGCCTCAAAGCAGCGGCGGCAAAACCATAACTACTACTGAACCTAAGTTTATTCCCGATGAGGCGGTGGAAGTTCAGTTTGCCGATGAAGATTTTACCATGCGGGTGAGGCTGGTAGACTGTGTTGGCTACACCGTCAAATCCGCATTAGGTTACTCCGATGAACGAGGCGAACGCCTGGTTATGTCACCCTGGGCCGACGAGGAGATTCCCTTTCAAATGGCTGCGGAAATCGGCACCAAGAAGGTTATTGCCGATCACTCCACCTTGGGAATTATCGTCACTACTGACGGCTCCTTTTCCGAGTTGCCCAGGGAAGATTTCGAGGAGCCGGAAAGGAGAGTGGTGGAGGAGCTGAAGGAGATTGGCAAGCCCTTCGTCATCCTCCTTAACTCCAGTCAGCCAGACTCCAGTTCCTGTCTGCAGCTGCAGACTGAACTGACAGAGAATTATGGGGCTCCGGTCATCCCCTGTAACTGTCAGCGTCTGGACAAGAAGACAGTGGACATAATCCTTACAGAAGCCCTGTACGAGTTTCCCATTAATCAAATTAACATAGTCCTGCCCGACTGGGTGGAAGCTCTTGAAGAAGGGCACTGGCTGAAAGGCGGCTTCATGGAGATTATCCGGGGCATAATGAAGAGCGCCAGCAAGGTGCGGGAATTGCGGGTAGCATTGGAACCCATTGGAGAAGAATTTGACTACGTGTCCCGGGTCCACCTCAGCCACCTGGATTTAGGCAGCGGCGAAGCGGAAATTCGCTTCGACACTCCGCCGGAGTTGTTCTACACCATTCTTTCTGAGACCACTGGCTATGAGATCAACAATGCCGGCGACCTGTTCCGGCAGATGAGCGGCCTTGTGAAAGCTAAGAAAGAGTACGACAAAATTGAAGATGCCCTGGTTTCCGCCAAGACCAATGGCTACGGCATCGTTCCCCCCAGCCTGGATGAAATGTACCTGGAAGAACCGGAGATTATTCGCCAGGGAGCGCGCTTCGGCGTGCGCTTAAGAGCGACAGCTCCATCTTTCCATGTCGTCAGGGTGGATGTGGAATCTGAATTTGCTCCCATTGTCGGCAGCGAACGCCAAAGCGAAGAACTGGCAAATTATTTAATGGATGAATTCGAAGACAATCCGGATAAAATCTGGGAATCCCAGATTTTCGGCAAGTCCCTGTATTCAATGGTCAAAGAAGGCATACAAACCAAGCTGGGCAACCTTCCCGAAACTGCCCAGGAAAAGCTGCAACAAACCCTGGAGAAAATCGTCAACGAAGGCAGTGGCGGCCTCATCGCCATCATCCTTTAACACAAATGCAATACGGCGCAGACGCGCCTTATTTTTTTCCCCCCAAGGCCGGTTAATCATATTATTTTTTTATTTTTTCACAAGGATTGAAAAAAATGTTGAAAATATCTTGACAACATCTGCGCCCATGTAGTTATAATATAATAAAGGAGTTATTTTCCTGAAGAGGAAGAACTGGTTATTTGGAAGGCAGGTATAATGTGTATTTGGTGGCGGGGTAAGTTAAGTCCCCTCCACAAAAGTAAAGAAGACAAATGGAGGGGAATTATGGGTAAAAAATATATTCCTTTAGTATTACTTGTATTAATTCTTCTTACAGGCTGTGAAGGTTCTTCGAGTTTGCCCAGCTACAACTCAGATTTCTTTTACCTCGAGACTGATAACTGCTATGTCGATTTGTCCGCTGAGGAGGCAGTCTACTTTAGATTATTATCGTGCAAGCCTCTGACCAAAGATGATGTCAGTGCAAGACTGAATATACCAAATACTTACTACGATTTGAGTTTTAGTGAAAACGCCAGCACCTCATTAGCGTGGATGGAGGGGAGCAAATACCATTCCACAATTACACAAGATATATCTAAGTATCTCAATGCGTTTGAGGCCATTGATCTGGACAAAATACCTGTAATCTATCAATACGGGCTATATCTAGAAGTAAATTATGAAAACAGGCCTATGGAGAATTTTAAGGCTACAGAATTAGCTCTGACCGTCAATGGCAAAACGCAAAAGTACTCTTTAGAGGATTTGATATACTCAGCGAAACCAGGAAGATCAGTACCACCTGTCCATCCGGATAATTTGCTGAGCAGCAATATCCAAGCAATCATGCAGTATTTGACCTTGCCGTCGGCGAAAGGCAGTATAAATTTATTTCGTCTTTGTATTGAGATAGGAGAGGACCTGACTTTAAAGAGGATTGAGTTTTTGAATCATCCTGAGATAAAGTGTGCTAATGTATCTGTGACTTCAACAGGGAAGGATGGGTGGCCCGTTGAGCGGACATGGGACGGCAACTCCCCATTGAAGCTTAATTCAGGGAGAGACGTAGAGCTACGCATCACCTTAGAGAATCCTCTTTTTGCAGGTGAACTCTCCGGGATATTCGCGGATACAATGCTGATAATATACGAGCACAACGGTGCTGAATACTCCGAGCACATTACTGTAAATTACAATGTCGCAACGAACAAGTACTTAATCTATGCCCGGGAGCGCTATGGTATTGATATTCAGTCTTACTTTGACAACAATGTTTTTCGTTTTGACACAAATTAACGCAAAAAAACTGCTAAAGGCACTTAACACTCCATGAAGAATGTGTCCCGATTACCTCAGACCTTCAGCATTAAACTAAATTTCAGTTGACAAAGCAACGCATAGTGAGTAAAATGTAATATGTTCGGGCTGTAGCGCAGTTTGGTAGCGCACTTGACTGGGGGTCAAGGGGCCGCAGGTTCAAATCCTGTCAGCCCGACCATTTTAGTTTTTTAACTCAAGGTTTTTAGACCTTGAGTTTTGTTATGCTTTAGAAAAATTGGCTTATCACTCATATTGTACTCCAACCAGATTAGGGTTAATTACTTGTTCAGCTTGTCAACCACACTTCGTAGTTTTTTAGGATTTACTTATTTTTTTTAACACCTCATCTGCTCTATCTTAATATTTTTAGCTTCGGTAAATCGTTATTATGAAATTCCATTGGCTTGGTGCACATTTTTCCTGTAAGTTGGACGTAGCTTTCGATGAAGTCAAATCCTTCGTCAATATACAATGCAAGAACAAATGATGCCTGCAACAAATCTGCAAATCTATCTTGGTAATCCCTAATAGAGCAATTGTTGCTGACTGCTGCCAGTAGCATTGCAACAGCTTCATACGTTTTATTGCTTTGCTTTATTAAATCCCAAATAGATTCTATTCTTTTTTCGATTAGGTATGTCATTATTAATTTATTTGCTTCTGCCCTCAATACCAGCCATGCACAGTTACGTGTGATATTGTCTGTAAAAGTGGATCCTTAATTTAAAGGGCCACCGCCCTCTGGTAAAATGGAAGTGTCTAAACAACCAATTACTGGAGGGATAGCGATGACCCGTATTAATTTTA